>Ga0316209_1000053_pt1 | contig 256859 bp, 234 predicted proteins | sample 6monopyrite_MG_FD_204945 | JGI IMG/M metagenome (GOLD analysis project Ga0316209, IMG submission 204945) | Microbial mat bacterial communities from mineral coupon in-situ incubated in ocean water Damariscotta River, Maine, United States -... | ecosystem: Environmental > Aquatic > Marine >... | reverse complement strand
AGAGTCGCCTTTATTTTTTGAAGTCATATATAACCTGATTTGTTGTTCTGTTATTCGTTTTCCAGGCATTGGGTTTATTCTCCCCAAAATGCCTAGACTCTATCAGAACAACCGGCCAAGATAATTGTCGCGAACCGGTCAGGTTAATTGTCGCCTAATATGAGCCTAAAGATTTTGTGTTCTCATACATCAGGGAATTGAAAGGAGCACATCCAGAGACTTTGGGTGAAAGCTACCACGCATTTTTGAATTTTGTGAATGCTACAGGAATCTATAATTCGTTAGCGTCTAACAAGCGAATGGGAGTGGCCAAATCCATATGCGATAAGGCGGATGAACTGAAGATCAGCAGGTTTCATCCCGTTGTTCTCGCGTCGCTTGCTTGCATATATGGATGCCTGCCCGCAAAAAATGTAATAAAGTTTAAAAAGAATATCGATGACTTCAATTCAAGTAACGCGCTCGGCGACATACAGCTCATTCAAAGGATCGGGGTTCTCGCCCAAGAGATAGAGGAAGCAGGTAGAAATGGATCTGGTTCATATCTAAGGACCTGTTTCATTACTGCTGATGTGGGCCTAGAGAAATTTTACAGCTTCTTCAATGTTAACGAGGTAAAAACCGAACTGAATGAAGATGGATCGAAGAATGAATTTAGTGTAACTGTAAAGTCGCATTATATTTTTCCAGACCTGTACGCCAGTGCAGGTGAGCTTAGAGATTCTGAATGCGAGAGAGAGCTTATTAAAATATATGAGCTGATAGGATGCAAAACGTCAAAGTAGTAATGCAGGACATTTGTTTAAAAAGTTACCATATTTTATTGGCGCAATCAGGGCATAACCCGGCAGTCAAGAAGGGTTACGTAAAAGCGCGCAGCCCCTTACTTTTACGTTGAAGGTCTGCTTTCTTAAGTTCTGAAATTTATTCAATACCCGCTTATGAGACCTTTAGTTTCTAAATTGTAATCAGTCAGGTCAAGTCTGAGCGACTACAGTTAATGTTTGTAAGCGCAACACCATGTAAGTCGAGTTCCTCTATCAAGTCTTTCAGTCTTTCCTGACAATAAAGGATCGAACAGTTGGAATCTTTAGTTTTAAAAACGAGATCGTCCGAGTTTTTTGTATCTCCTAAAGTCAAACAATTAAAGATTTCATACTTCTCTTCCTCGATAAGAATGGGTAAAAATTCTCCATATTCTGAAAGAGTTTCACCTAAAAAACGTTTGGCTTTAGGGGATAAAAGCAAAGTCGAATCTATCCAAACCGAAATATCGGGAATCAAATTTTCATTACCTTCAATATCGGAAAATCCTGTTTTCTGTAATGTCCAGGTAGATGAAAGTGAGATATTATGTTCACAAAATTCATGCGCAGCGACATAATCAATATCTTCAGGAAAAGAATCTATGATATCGCTAATTTCAAGATCGAGTTCTTTAAATTTATAACCATCTCGTTCAATTTTATATATCACTTACAATGCCTTATTTTTTACGTGCTTCTTCAGGAAGGGTGTTGTTTTGTAGCATTTTGCCAATCCGCTTCAGCTCTTCTCGCAAATTAAATTCGCCTGATTTCCCTCTAACTTTTTTCAAAACCCAAGTTTCATATTTTTCAGTATGATATTGCAAGTGTCCAAGAGAGTCAGGCATTGCCCAATGCGGTGTGTGTTTAGAATATGTAGGTAACCATGCGCCATTGCTGGGGTCATTTATTCTGATGCCGAAAAGGTGAAGCCTAATTCTTGCTCGTGTGGCATCTTTTGTTTTGCCTTTACCCGGGACTATATGATGTGCAGTATGATTAGCTGAGGGTTTCGGTACAGGAACTGCCCTCATATATTTTTCTAATTCAGTAGCTTTACCTGATTTGTGGTGTTTTTCAGTAAGTAATGCCCGTTGATTTGAGGCCATTTCTTTTCGATCACCTTTGGAAGCATTTCTACCCCGTTCCTGATAAAACGCTAACTCAGCTAATACGTCAGTTTTGGTTTCTAATAAACGTCTCTCATGTTCTAACCATTTATGGGCCTCTTTTAGCTCATCCTTGCGCTTATCCCTGACATTTTGTGGTGCATTTTCGCATTCATTTATCGTTTTATAGTATTTACTAGCCTGATTTTTGTGCTGGTCGATACAAACATCAATTTTAGATTGATATGCGAATACCGCATCATCCTCATCTACTTCATACCGCATATATATTGTCCTTATTATAAAAAGCTATAAAGCTAATTTTGCATCCATTATCGTTGCCAACATTATAATCATGGTGTGTAATTTATGCATCGCAATGTTGTAACCAGGGTTGACGTGTTGCTATACCTGTTTATGCTTGATTAAGAACATTATAAAAGCATTATATGGATTTGAGCAATAATGTAGTCAATATTTGAGAGAGATGTGAAATCATAAATTATTGGTATGATGGTTAAGTATTATTTCTCATACTCAATCTTAGTAACAAACCAATAAGCCTTACCGTCAGGTGTTTTCACAACCACCTCATCATCAACCTGTTTTTTCAGAAGAGCCTGAGCCATAGGCGAATCTACAGAGATATAATCCTTAGTCTGAAAAATTTCATCATACCCAACAATTCTGAAATGCTTCGTTTCCCCATCGTCATTCTCAATATCAACCCAAGCACCAAAATATACAGTGCCTTCCTGCTGTGGGGAGTAATCAACAATACGCAAGGCTTCAATGGTTTTACGAAGGTACCTGACTCTGTAGTCAATTTCCCTTAAGCGCTTCTTATTATAGTGATAGTCAGCGTTTTCACTGCGGTCGCCGAGGCTTGCGGCCCAGGTGACCTTTTTAGTCGTTTCTGGGCGTTCTTTGAGCCATAAATGGTCTAGTTCTGCCTGTAGCTTATAAAAGCCTTGTCTTGTTATTAGCTTGGTGCTCATGTAGCCGTCAGTTGTTTAATGTGCTGTCAATTATGCGGATTATCAACTTACTTGATAAGTACTTCAGGGCAAAGGGATTTTATCAGTTGTCGATTGCTCAATATTCCCTTATTCTCTCATAACGCGCCATAAATGAGTGGAAAAATGACCGATGAAATCCTGACCCTAAAAGAGGTCGCTGAGTATCTAAAACTAGCTGAAAAGACGGCCTATCGTCTCGCAGCAGATGGCAAACTGCCTGGTTTTAAGGTCGGTGGTAGCTGGCGGTTTAAGCGGGAAGATGTTCTTAGCTGGATCGAAAGCCAGAAAATAGACAGTAAGCAAGGGTGATTTACATTGAATACTGTTGAAATAGAAGAGGCAATAACCGATCTGTCTGAGCATGAATTTGATGCGAAGGATTTTCTGTATGCTTTTTTGGAAGTTTTTCTTAATAAGGCCGCCACCATCAAGCGCCTCAGAAGAAATAAAGCTCATCCAATGTGTCAGACACTTGAGGCTGTTGAGCTATTGAAGAATAGGTTTGATGATTTAGAGATAAATGTTGCTCCAGTAAAAAATTAAAAGGATTTAAATTGGGAAAAGAATACAAAGTAAAAGTTCTTGATATAAATAAGGATCCTGATAGCTTAAATAGTGTAATTAATTTATGGCGGCCTCATTCTAAAACTTTAGGGTTCTTTCCTGAAGGCGCATTTCAAGAGTATGCTTTAAAGAAACAAATCTTAGTAGCTCTTAATCAAGAAAATACTATTTGCGGATATGTTTTATATCGAATATCTAAACAAAAAGTCAGTATTACCCATTTATGTATTGATGATGCCTGTCGAAATACTGGTCTTGCTCGTCTTTTGCTTGATAGGCTGCGAATAGAAACTGAAGGATTGAAAGGTATAGGGCTATATTGCCGTCGGGATTATTCTGTAAGTACTCTTTGGCCAAAGTTAGGGTTTGTACCTTTAGGAGAGAAAAAAGGGAGAGGTAAAAAACAGGAAACTCTAACTTATTGGTGGCATGATTACAGAAGTCCCAATCTATTTACCGAAATAATTGAGAGTGAACTAAAAGAAAAAATAGCAATAGCTATCGATGCCAATGTCTTTTATGACCTGGATGATAATAACCTTGCAAGTGAAAGTATTGAATCAAAAGCGCTTAATGCTGACTGGTTCAAAGGTGAAACTGCTATTTGTGTTACGGATGAGATATACACAGAAATAAATCGTAGGGACAATGAAGAAGAAAGAAATTATCAGCGTGCTAGAGCAACATCTTTTAATTGTCTGGAAACTAACCAATCACATGTGAACGAGATTGTAAGTGATCTATCGAGTTTTCTGAAAAAACCAAGGAAAGAACAAGACTACTCCGATCGTCGTCAATTGGCACATGCTATTTCTGCAAATGCGGACTTCTTTATTACACGTGATGATTATTTGCTGAAACAGGCAGATTTTATTTACGAAAAATATAATTTAAATATAAAACGCCCCGCTGAAATAATACTTGAAGTTGATTATTTATATGATGAAATAAGCTATCGACCTGCAAGGCTTGCCGGTACTCTAGGCGTGTTTAGGTTGGTTACTAAGGATGAAATAGATCTCATAACTGAAGAGTTTTGTCTCGAAAAAAATGGCGAGAAGAAAAATGTTCTACAAAAAAAACTTGCAACAATTTTAGCTCAAACAGATAAAAATAGAGTGTATGTGGCAGAAGATAAAGAGGGTCTACCACTTGCTGTAATAGCAATGTCAATTAGCAATGAAAACTCTACCTATGTACCTTTTGCTAGAGTTAAAGAAGGTGTATTAAGCACAACACTTGCCCGCTATCTTCTTGTATGGCTTGTAAGGGAGGTATCAGATAACAATTATCATACTATTATATTTTCTGATGAATGTGTTCAATCTGTTTTTATAAGTGCATTAAAAGAAGAAGGATTTATCAAGTCGGAAGAAATATGGTCAAGATTAGTTGTAAATGCGCCAATTGAACTTAATGAGTTAGAAAGAGCAATTCCAGAACATGCTGCATCTGAAAAGATCATGAAGGTTATTGAGGACGCACGAGAGAGTAAAGAAAAATACTCTTATAGTGAATTAGAACATCTCATATGGCCTGGGAAAATACTTGATAACGACATACCATGTTTTATTGTTCCAATTAAGCCGTGGTGGGCTAGAGACTTATTTGATGAGCATCTAGCTAATCAGGATTTATTTGGTGCGGATTTAAACCTAGCCATACAAAATGAAGGGGTATATTACTATTCTGTCAGAGGAGCCAAAACAACTGCTCCTGCAAGAATATTGTGGTATGTCAGTCAAGATAAGAAGTTTCCTGGGTCATCGGCAATACGCGCGTGTTCTATACTAAAAGAAGTCACTATAGACACTCCGAAAGCACTTTTTAAAAAGTATAGGCGACTAGGTGTCTATAAATGGGAAGATGTACTAAGCACCGCTGATAATGACTGTAATAATAAGCTAGTAGCGTTGCATTTTGGTAAAACTGAGCTTTTCCATGATCCAATTACATGGCAAAATATGCAAGAATTATTAGATGGTTTACCCATTAATAAAAGCATTATTACGGCGACACCCGTGCCAGCCGAAGTATTTATAAAAATATACAGATTAGGAACAAATAATAATGCGTAATTTATTTCGTAAAGCTAATAATATACTGCTTCTGTCAATCAAACCGCAGTTTGTTTACAAGCTTCTTAACGGTAGTAAAACTACAGAATTACGCCGTGTAAAGCCTAGAGTACTCGAAGGTGATGTTGTTTTGATTTATGAGACGTCGCCAACTATGGCTTTAGTTGGATATGCGATAGTAGAGTCTGTGACGGTCGAATGCCCAGATAAGTTATGGAAAAAGATAAAAACAAGGTCTGGGATAACAAAATCAGAATTTGATCAATATTATGAAGGTGCTGAGATTGGGTATGCTATTAACTTCTCAGATGTTAATGCTTTAGTTGTACCGATTTCATTACCTTCTCTTAGGAAAAAGGTAAAAGGTTTTCATCCACCTCAAAGCTATAGATACTTATGTCATAACCAAGCATCATCAATATGTATGGCATCTTGATTACTGAAGACTTAAAGAGCTATCTGCGAGCTATAAGCATTTAAGCCCTTCAACAGGGTCAATTTTAAGGGCTTTACAGTACTGTGTGTACTCATATATATCCAAACGTCTTTCCCCTGTCTCTACTTTTCCAATAAATTGATGAGGTTCATCAATCAATTCAGCTAAATCCCGCATAGTCAGGCCTTGCTCATTTCGAGCATTTTTTAGCCATTTCAGCAAAGATAAGTATTTATTGGACGTAATGGATTTTTTCATATTGTCCCTATAATAGGGACGTGCTATTCTTGTCCCCAAATAAGGGACAAAACCGTTAGTCACACTGTTGAGCTGTTTTATGTTTGAAACAAATGATATGGCCAAATTGAATAATCCGCCACCTAGTCTCGTTAGTGGGGTTGGAGGGCAATTTTGGTCGCATGTTACGCTTAAATTAGATGCTCCATGGTTTCATATTGCTTTCAACATACAATCCAGCAATGGTTCTATAAGGCAAAATGTCATTTTTGTAACGGATATTAAAGACTTAGTAGATCTAAATAATGATAAATTGTTTGAGATAGAGCAGGTGTACCTTGTCAGTCCTGGCCACATAAATAAATACGGCAAATGGATGATGGAGCCTGTAAGTGAAATATTGGCAGGGCTAGAGCCAGAATATGACCTATTAGCATATATTTATGTGCTGGAGAATGGGAATCGCTATATGGATTCTGACCTAGGGACTAGAGAGCAGCAGTTAATGGATGTTAAGCCTATTTATATCAATAGTGCAGAACGTTAAATCTTGACCGAGTATCATGTTTAGGCTAGTTTAGGTTTGAAGCCTCTCACACCACGCAATTAGAGCGGAAATGTCATGCTTCACTTTTAATAATTAACACCTTTACCGGTGTTTTTTTATGCCTGTAGTATTATTAGCAAATAAAGATAATAAGTGACCCGCCAGGGTGCGCTTCTGTAGAGAGGCGTGGCAGGCGTTATTGATACCAATTTTAAATGCTGATTATGTATTGGTCAAACTTCATATCGACAAATGCCTGTATTAGGGTAGATATTTGTCTTCATATATTGTGATTAGAGAGAATTATAAAGAATATGAATATCTTAATGAGAACTGGTAGTGAAGCTTGCATCTCGTTTATTGTAGGTGGTATTCCAACATATATTATTTACAAGAATGATAGTAGCAAAGTGATGATAGAATCATTAGCACGTATAGCGCCGTCAGATGAAATAGTTAAATATCTATTTATTTTATTTATCATACACGTATCCATATATGCATTATTGAAGTTAACACCATTTTTTACTGATCTTGTAGCTAAGTTTAGAATTGGGCGAGAAAAACTTCATGCAAAAAGAAAGTCCGATGAGATGTTAAAATTTACACATGATATAGGTTTTAGTATCCATAGTATTTATCGCGCAATTACAGGTGCTGTACCAGTTGCAATACTAATATTGATTGGTCAAGTAGGGGCTGATGGTAGTTTAGCTACAAGTTTACTATCTATATTGACGTTTATTCTTATGTTGTCAGCTTGTGTGTTCTTGAGTTGGTTTAATGATGTTACAAGATTAAAAGATCGTTATATGTCATAAACATTCTAAAGCCTTGTTTATAGCATCAATAGTCGCGACTTTAAAAACAGTGTTGTTATTTGAGTCGAGTATGTCTCCGTGTTCACCCAGTTTAAAATTCCACTTATCTAAGAAATCATTAGAAACTAAATAGTTTAAGGCTCTACGCTCAGGATTGTTAAAAGGTGTTATTGATTGATGTATTTGTTTATCAAATACATGAATTTCCATGTTAGGTGGGATTAATTCTTTTAGTAACTTCTTAGATTCTAAAAGTTCAGATGCTTGAATTTGGACTAGAAGTTTTATTTTATGGTCTTCTATTTCATCAATCCATGCATCTTTTCTATTAGTTATTTTGAATTTTTTTTTACTAGTATTTGAATTAGAAAATGAATCAATTAGTGCGCGGTAATGTTTTCCTGTAACATTTCTAATGCTCTGTGATTTAGGGACGCCTCGTTTGACTCCTAATCGAGATATTGTTGAATATGAAAAGTCATTATAACCAGAGTCTAATTGTTCTTGGCATGTTTCAAAAATTGCATCCAAGGTTGCTTGAACTCTTGTGGAAGACATCTTCTTTAGATTTTTCAGGGTTTCATGTGGCGTCATATTAAAACTTCCATTTCGTCTGATTTTGGTTGTTTAAATAATAAGTCAATATCTTTTCTGTCTATGCGTTCATGATCTAATAAGTCATTTAATCTAATTCTTCCTTCTATCAGGGCATCGACATTTTCCCATGTCTTCAATCTGGACAGTAGTAATTTAGACATTTGATTACCGACAATAAGTTGCTGTTTTTGAGTTAAATTAAAAAATCTAGGTTGTAAATTATTCTGCATAGCCATTTTATCTAATAATTGTGAGCGAGGAGAAATAGCTAAGTCTCCGGATGCGGATTCATAGATTTCAGCATTTTCACATACTTCACATAATTGTTGATAATATGATGTTTCATCAATTGAAATGTGAAGCTCATGATCTGGCATTGTCACAAGCTGAAATTTAGTATTATCAAGTTGTGAATTTAGAGGCTCATTGATTAATGCATGGCTTTGTTTAAGAAGACGTGTTGCAGCCTGAAGGTCACAAAGAAGCATGTTAAGTTTCTTAGCAGCGCTCTCTTCTTCTGACTGGGCTTTGCGATAGTGTAAATTAATATTATTTCTTTGCGTTTCATCAAAAACAATATTGTTTTTTATAGCGTCATATTCTTCTTTATCTAATGCTTCAATCTTCATGCTGATATTTTCAGATGCAGATTGAAGTTCATTGTACTGAACCGCTTGATGATTAGCCTGAAGTGAAATTTCATTGCTTATTGAGAGCAATCCTCCAAGGAATGCTGGGCCAGTAACAAAATGTCGACACTGTAGACAGTTTTGAGCGCCAAGGTATCCATTTATTACGGGTTGCCTAATTTTAGATTGCTTAATAAACTCACCACCATCATCACAACGGAGGCCAGCAGTAGGGCAGATACCATAGTCACGAAAAAGAAAATTACCTGAAGGTATTTTATTCGTTAAGGACTGTAAAGTGACATCAGAGTTTGATATCAAATCATGCTTTATTTCATCGATTCTTTTTTGCTCAATCATGCGCTGCGTAGCATATGCTTTATTTTTGAGCGCTAATTTTTCACCTTCTGCAAATTTATGACGAAAATCTTCTGAGTTGGTTTTTAAATAATAGATAGTCATGATAATGGAAGAGTGGCCAGCAACCTTCATGATTGTTTCAACAGATAGCCCAAACTCCATAATATAAGCAGTAATTAAGCTGACACGCATAGTGTGAGGAGTGTATTCAGAATGATAATGAGAAAGAATATCAGATTTACCATTATGTTCTGCTAATGTGAGATCGTTAGGTTGGCTATTATAGAGTGCAGCAGCTAAGCGTCTAGATAGGCGATCTGAGAAAGCTCCAGGTTCTTGTTTATTGAAATCTCTAAATAGAAAGCAATTACTGCCTTTGGAAATTAGTTGTTTTTCATTTAGATGTGTATTGCAACAATCTGACCAAAGAGTAGGTTCAAGCAATGGATTGTATTTTTCCTGCCATAACTTTAATCGAATTATCCAATATGCGAGTTCATAAGGCATCCATGGTACAGCGTAACCTTTCTGGCTATTACTTGTTTTGTTAGTAGTAAACTGCATACCAAATTGACTATCAGGATAAGGCTTAATGAAGCCAACCTGCCTACCTTTTATAGCGAGTTTGGAGAAGTTGTTTACCCAGAGTACCTTCCCATGTTTAATCTTTGGGATAAATTCATCAGATTCACCAGAATCATTATAAGCAATTTGTCTTCCTCTAGCTGGGATAGAAATTAGTGTATACGTATGTAACCAGTGGATAGGGTTCCATAACTTAGTCACTCCAGACTCTATTTTGTAGACACAGTCAGGGTCATTTTTATCAATAATATGGGGATCGACCTCAAGCCAATCTGATTCAAATTTATGTATATTGTCTAAATCTTTAAATGATCTTGCTTTAGAAGGAATCATCCATAATCTAGCTTTTTTAACATATTGATATGCTAGTTTTGGTTTTTTAGTTTCATTAACGAAATTATTTTGTATGCTTTTATCTAAATGAAAATTAGTGAAAGGATTTTTTGCATTCATTACTGTTGCAAGTTCACCTGTTTCATCATCTTCAATGGTAAGTTCAGTTCTGATTATATGATCAAAATATTGATTCATTGTCGTTATAATGCGAATACCAATATTTACACTGGAAAGATCATCGATAAAGTTATATAACTGACGATAATCAATTTTATCTGTTGTCAAAAACTCGGAAGGTGATTGTGCTAATTCATTTTTTTGAATATATAAGCGTACAAATCGACAAAGATGGGATTCTTTTGTTCTGCCTCCTTTTGCAGTTTTTAAAAATGAGTTTATACTTTTTGCCCATTCCGTATATGGTTTATGGATGCAATCGACTTTAAATGGTTCGTCTTTTCCAAGAAACACATACCAGTTTATCCATTCACTTTCGTAAACCTGATCAGGCGTCCTAGGTAAACGTGGATCATTTAGAACAGTTACGTATTTCAAAAAAGCAGTTTTTTCAGTAAAGCCTAATTTGCTAATTAAATCATATGCTTCTTTGTAAGAGTATGGTTTTGGAATGTTTAAGAACTCATACCAGTTAGTCCATTCATTCTTATATACTCTGTCAGGGTTAAAAGGTAAAAGAGGATGTTCTTTTTGTTTTGTTCTATATTCTTTACTGTTTTTTATTCCCGACACAATTGAGTATTGTTTAGCTTCATTTAAGGTGTTGCATGTTATAGGTAGCAAGAATCCATGCCAATTACCATTCTTTACCCATTCATTTTTATAGCGCTTTGCAGGAGTGCTGGGAAGGCAAGGGTCATTTCTGTATAATTTTCTATATTCTATGCTACTAGTTATGCCTAATTTTTGAGTCGCTTTACTGGCTTCAATCCAGCTTAAATACAATGGTGTTAACGTATGGCCTAAAAAACCATGCCATTCACCTTGTTGTTTCCATTCTGATTTATAAACTTTGCTAGGTGTTGCAGGTAAACGAGGATCTTTTTTATATTGTGATTTATAATTTGATGCATTTTTGATGTTTAACTTTTTGGCTGCAATACTTGCCTGTCCCCAATTAGGATATTCGTCGTTTATATTTTGCCCTAAGTACCCGTGCCAAGCGCCATTATTATTCCAATCAATTTCATAAATAATACTAGGTTGTGAAGGGAGTTTAGGATCTTCTTTGTAGCGAGTTTTATAGCTTTCTCTACTAATTATATTGAGATTTTTTACTGCCGTTGAGGCTTTTTTAAGAGAGGAGTAAAATTTTGATTTTTTTTGACCTAAAAAGCCAGGCCATTTACCCCTAATAGCCCATTCAATTTTATATGCTTTGCTTGGTCGTTCTGGTAGGCGAGGGTCTTTTTTATATAGATTAATATAGTCTTTAACTGTTTTAATATTTAGTTTTTTTATCGCTTGGCTAGCTTGAGACCATGTGAGATACAAATTGCTCTCTTGCAGCCTAAGGAAACCATCTATACCTCCATTGATCACCCATTCAGATGAGTATTTTTCATCAGGGCTAGATGGCAGCATGGGGTCTTCTTTATATCTAACTGAATATTCTTTTGCATTTTTTATACCCAGTTCCTTCGCGGCGTAACTGGCTTGAAGCCACGTAGTGTAATTCATAGATGACTCCATTTTTAAAAAGCCTATCCATTTTCCATTAGTTACCCAGTCGTTTTTATATGTGATGTGGGGTTGCGAGCAAAGGCGCTTATCTTCCTTTCTGAGAGTTGGGTAATCAATCGCTTTCTTTATACCTAATTTTATAGAGGCATTACTTGCTTGTATCCATGTGGGATATAATTTTTTTATTTCTTGCCCTAAAAATCCTGCTATACCACCATGTTTTTTCCAAACAGGTCTGTATTTAACATCAGGAGCACTAGGTAAACGTGGGTCTTCAGTATATCTGGCCTTGTATTCACTGTTACTTGAAATACCTAGTTTTATTGCGGCTTTACTAGCTTGCTTCCAGTTAGTATAAAAAGTGTTAACTTTAATGTTTAAAAAACCAGGCCAGCTTTTCTTTTTTTTCCAGATACTTTTGTACTTTGTATCAGGGTTAGCAGGTAAACGTGGATCTTTTTTATATTTATCTAAATATTCAGTACGACTCTTTATGTTAAGTTTTTGTGCTGCATCACTTGCTTGTTTCCAGGTAGGGTATTTTTTCTTCATTGGTATTCAGTCGCTTCCAGTTTTTTTCTAATTTCAGAATTACTAGGATTGATGTATACAAGGCACGAATTAGGGTTTTTCTGATGCATTGCTTTTTGGATTTCTACTTGAGTTAATCCATATTGGGCAAGTCGATAACCGTAGCTATGCCTATGTCCATGTTCAGTGGTTCCTAAGTATTTTTTTGAATCTAAACCAATTTCATTTATTGCATTTTTATATAGCCTCTGAAAATTTTTAATGGTTTCAGGGCGTCCTGATTTGTTTGTAAATGCATAAGGGTGATTATTGTCTTTTGCTGGTGAAACGCGCTGATATTTTAAATAGTTAACCCATGTGTTTAGAAATTCAACTGCTTTATCTGAGGGGCAAAATATAACTTGAAAGAAACCTCTTTTATCAGTTAAAAGAGGTGATTTCCAACCACAGAATAATCGTTTACTTATAGGGTATTCATTCCTAGGTAGAATTTTATAGATTTTAGCTAGAAACTCTTTTCTGGTATTGTACTCAGGATTAGGTGAGTTACCGTTTGAAGGATGATGTACGCGTACAATGGCCTCTTTTCTTTTAGTGTCATATATAATATCGTTTATGTATAAATGGAGTGCTTCGCTTTTTCTTAATCCGCCATAATGCATTAAAAGAGTAATTGCCTGGTTTTTATAGTCATAACGTTCATGATCTGGTGTCTTTGCATTCGTATTAGAACGTACAAATCCTTTAGTTAATAAATTGTCAATTTCATGCTCAGGGAAGCGAGATATATTTTCTATATCAATTACAGGTGAAGTGCGTCTATGTATCTCTCGAATAAAACAAAATTTTTTGTAAGCTTCAGAGTGATCAGAAAGATGATTTAGAAATGTATTTGCATGCTTATGATAATAAGCACACCAGTTAAGTCGTGCTTCAGTTGAGTTAGATTTTTGAAATGGATTTATTCTATTATTTTCGTATCCAGGTTGTTTTGTTAAGTAATCTGTATACGAGGTTATGTGTGAAAGAATGGTATTGGAATAATCTATTTTTCTCGGTGGCCAAAATAAACCGCTTGGGTCTTCTGAGGTCACTATGTTTATAGTTCCTTCATTTAGTGCGTCTGTAAATGATCTTAATAAATCCGTAGTTTTAGTGAAGTTAGTATGATTTGCATTGATGTACTTAATGAGCAAACTTACTGAAAATATATTTTGTTCTCGCCATGACTGGCTTTTGTGTGAGTTTTTTGATAAATATCGTAAATGTGAAATCAGTATGCCATTTTCAGTGAAAATAGCAGGTAGTAATAGAGTTTTTCCGGTTATGTCTGACTTATATTGGGTGTTAATTTTTATTGCATATGACACAGAAAAAATTGCCTTTTTTATATTTTAATATTATTTATTACGTAAAATATCGAATATAAACATACTATTTGTGATTAAGTAAAATAATATTATCGTTAAATCATGGTTTATTTTAAATAGTTAATGTTTTTCTAACAATACACATCAAAGGTTAACTATTCTAGGTAATGTTTCTGATGTGGTCGTTATAAACAGGTTGAGTATGGTTTGTATCAGGCGGGTTATAGAATTTTAGGATGGTAGGTTCTAGCTTATAAATGTGTTGGTTCTATGGTCTCTTGTGGGATGGTTGAGTGCTTAGTTATAATTCAATATAGTTTATTCCAAAATCATCGTCTCCTCTTATTGCCTTGTATGATTTTACTTCATGCTCGTAAACTTTAATTGCATCACGAACTTTTAGAATGTCTGTATCTGTAGCATGTAAACCAAATAGTATTTGTTTTATATGCTCTTTTTCAATTTTAAATAATCCGTGTTCAGATCTGATTATTCTGACTTCTTTCTCATATTCCCAGGGAGGGCTTTTGGCTGTTAGAACTCTAATTAATAGCGTAGTTATAAGTTCTTTGTCGCTAACGGGTAATTCGCCCCCTAGTTCTACGAACCATTCAGTTAATGAGTTTGGTTTATAAGTGACTCTAGAGGTTCCTAATATATTGTTTTCATCATTAAGGAATGACTCTGGAAATTCATACGTTATGCATATGCCTTTATGGTCATTTGCATAATGGGCCCACAACAGGGTTTGCGAATCATTGATTTCTTCAGAAAATGAGCAGATTCCTAATTTGTCGATATTTTCTTGAAAGTTATCTAATCTTTTTGAGTCACTTAATAATTCACCTAACTTTTTAGCTTGTTCTGGTTTGGATAACTTTATGGCATTATTGATTGCTTTTTTTATATCTAGCTCGCAATCAAATGGGTCATTAAGTTTATTTTGTGGAGGAAAGTAAAGTGTCCCTTCATTTAGAGAGTTGAGAAGGTTGCCATTTATTGTGCGATATTTGAAGTATCTATATGTTTCCATTTTTTAATTACTTAGCTGTGTGGCACAAAGGTAACGAGTGTTGTTTAGGGATGATAAAAATCTTGATAGATGGAGTGTCATTTTTTGATGCTGTTTACTAATTCTGATGCTGCTCTTGTAAAATAATACATAGGATCACCTTTAGAATTATAATCTTGGATTAATAGATTAAGGCTTACCATCAAAGCTAAGTCGTCCCTAAAAAAACGTGTCTCTTTGCAGATGTGATTTGGACCAGGAGCTAGAACTAAGCGTTGATCTTTAGTACCAATTTCTTTGGAAAGTAAAAACCACTCTGTTTCGTTCTCTTCCATTAAAGTTAATATTTCTATTGCTTGATTAGATAGCGCGCTTGTTGCATACGCAACAGCTAACTCTTCTAAGCCTTCTGAACGACTTAATAAGATTGCGAGTCGATCTGATATTCCATTAAGTTTTTCATTAACATCATCCAGCCTATAATTTAGTAGTGCTTTGATGCTAATAGTAGTATTTTGGTTCTGCTCAATGGATTGACGTAAATGTTCATGACCATGTTCTGTTAGATATTTGAGGAATTCGGTCGTATTAGCTAATTCATCTGATTGTCTTCCTGCTGTAAAAGCAGCTAACAATCCTACGATTTGTGCGAATTCTGCAATCATTATATTCCTTCTAACATTTGATATATGGTCTTTATTGGTCAGTGTGTCTAATATCTATATCAAGCAACCATATACTAATTAGTACATAGTATGGGGAGATAATATTACTATTTACTCTAATTTGGGCTCTAAAATCCTAGATTATCGTCATAATTTGCATAAATAGTACGTTAATACATGGGGTTCTAATACATTTATCGCAAAAAAGAACTCGGTGAAATAGATCGGCGTGTGCGGTTTTTATCGAAGCGTGTGGATGAAGTAAAAGTTGTTAGTGAAACACCAAAAAAAACCGACCAAATTTTCTTTGGCGCTTGGGTTGAGCTAGAAGATAATGAGGGTGTTTTGCTACGCTACCGAATTGTGGGGCCAGATGAGTTTAATGCAGATAAAGGTTTTATCAGTATGGACTCGCCGGTAGCCAATGCGTTGATGAAAAAAAATGCCGACGATGAAGTGACTGTGAAAACGCCAAAGGGTGAAATTAATTATTATATTAGCCGAGTGCAGTATGTGGCGTTTGATGATTGAATGATTTTAAAGTCAAAAAAATACCGCAAATAAAAATATTTGCGTTTATTTTCGGTAAATAGTTTTTGAAGTTTAATGGCGCTAAAGTTTTGCGCACTTCCGACGCTATCTAGTAATAAGCAAATACCAGATGCGCCTATGCCTAGATTCACTTTATGTCTGATTTTTTTATTCAGCTCTCTCAATCTGCCCGCCGTGCAGCGCTTTCACTCGACTGTAGAAGAAGCGACTTGGCATGTGCATAGCAGCCCAATTTATTGTGAATTAATACATAATATTAGCCATTATGGCGATGGTCGTTTTGTGTTTTCTTCTGGCGGTGAGCTGGCGTTTCAGTTGCACGTACTGGAAGCGGCGCGCCGTGAAAGTGTTGCCAGCCTATATTCTATTGCGCCGTTCTGGCGGTATAAAAATGAAAAAGAGCTGGCTCAGCTAACCATTTCAAAGGGCAAGGTGCCGATTTATGTGGGCGGCGATTTAGCTTATCGAATATTGTATGAGTTACAAAAAGGGCGCGATCCAACATTTCATTATAAAGATTGGGCAGGCTTTGTTGACGATGTATATGTGTCTGTATCATCGGTTAATTTTCATCAGCAGGTAGATGAGTTTAAGCGCTGCATTAGCAACGCTTTGCCCTATGGCTCAGATAAAGTGAAAGATGAAATTGTATTGTTCGCAACGAATAAGTCATCGATTAGTCGACGGCAACGGGAAAAATTAAATGAAATAATTTTGTTTGCAAAAGTCGATAAAGGCATGAAATTACAACTAGTTGGCCATGCCGATGGCCGTGGTCGGCGTATTTATAATAAGAAATTATCTTTACGGCGCACTAACTCAGTAGAAAAATATTTAATTTCAAAAGGCATACCAGCAGCACAAATTAGCGTGCGGGCGCATGGTGAAAGTCGCCCAGCCGATAGTAATCGCAACTCGCGTGGACGTAAAAATAATCGCCGAGTTGATGTCATTATTAAACACGAATAAAGTCAATCGCTAATCATTAAGTGTGTATAGCGTAATGTTAAGCTTCGCGGCCTATTTTAAGGCACTAGTTTAAGGCACTAGTTTAAGGCACTAGTTTAAGGTGCTAGAAAAAACCATTAAAAGCCCACCACAAAAGTCTTTCCTACGGTATAATAGCCGCCCTTTTTAATGCGCGCGGAGCCCACATGTCCAATGTAAATAAAGCCAAGGTAAATAAAGTTGTATTAGCCTATTCGGGCGGCCTTGATACCTCCATTATTTTGAAATGGCTAGAAGATACCTACGATTGTGAAGTAGTGACATTTACCGCGGATATTGGGCAGGGTGAAGAAGTGGAGCCTGCGCGTGCTAAAGCGAAGGCGATGGGCATTAAAGAAATCTATATTGAAGATTTGCGTGAAGAGTTTGTGCGTGATTTTGTATTTCCGATGTTTCGCGCTAATGCCATTTACGAAGGTGAATACCTGTTAGGTACGTCAATCGCACGGCCATTAATTGCCAAACGCCTAATTGAAATTGCCAATGAAACCGGTGCGGATGCGATTTCCCATGGTGCCACGGGCAAAGGCAATGATCAGGTAAGATTTGAGTTAGGTGCCTACGCATTGAAGCCTGGTGTAGAAGTGATTGCACCTTGGCGAGAGTGGGATTTAAGCTCCCGTGAATCGTTAATGAATTATGCTAAAGACCATGGTATTGATGTGGATTTTGCCCAGAAAGCTAAAGCGGATAAGAAAAAATCCCCCTATTCAATGGATGCCAATCTGCTGCATATTTCTTACGAAGGCGATATTTTGGAAGACCCGTGGGCAGAAGCAGAAGAGGATATGTGGCGTTGGTCGGTATCACCAGAAAATGCACCAGACGTTGCCACGTATATTGAGCTGACCTATGAAAAAGGCGATATCGTAGCGATTGACGGTAAAGCAATGACACCGGCAACAGTGTTGGAAAGCCTTAATAAATTAGGCGGCGATAATGGCATTGGTCGATTAGATATTGTAGAAAATCGTTATGTGGGCATGAAATCTCGCGGTTGTTATGAAACCCCCGGTGGCACAATTATGATGAAAGCACACCGTGCAATAGAGTCATTAACCTTAGATCGTGAAGTTGCACACCTTAAAGATTCGCTAATGCCAAAATATGCCGAGCTAATTTATAACGGCTTTTGGTGGAGCCCAGAGCGTGAAATGATGCAAAAAATGATCGACGAATCACAGCAATATGTAAATGGTGATGTTCGACTTAAGCTTTATAAAGGTTCGGTTAGCGTGGTTGGGCGTCGTTCAGAAAGCGATTCATTGTTTGATGAAAAAATCGCCACCTTTGAAGATGATGATGGTGCTTATGACCAAAAAGATGCAGCGGGCTTTATTAAGCTCAATGCTTTGCGCTTGCGAATTGCGGCCAAACGCAATAAATAAATGCACAACTGTTTACTTTAATTATGGTTTGGTTGAAGTAAACAGATTTAGGCTCCCCAGTATTTTAATGCAGCACCCAAGTTCAATGTCTAGGTGCAATATCTAAATGTAATATCCAAGTGTAATATCCAAGTGTAATATAATTATTGTACTAGCTCTATAAATTAGCAACTTCAACCCTTATGGCTGTTTCATAGTCTATACTCATCCTAATATTACATAATAATAAATACAGTTAAAGTTCAGCTTGTTTTAAGCCTTATTGAAAATATTATTTTAGTGAAAATCAAAAAAACAACTTTTTAGCACTATTATAAATATTAAATTTTAATATATTGAAACAGAGCTTAGGCTAAATCTTAATGAAAGATGCAAAAATATATTTAATTGATGACGAACCAGATATGCTGGACTTGCTAACTGAAGTTGTTGGCCTAACCAGTTTGGAATCGTTGGGCTTTACTCAAGCAAGTGTATTTTTTGAGCAGGTTAATTCTTTTTCTAATGACTCTATTCTTGTTCTAGATTTAAATATGCCAGAAATGGACGGCATAGAAGTGATGCGACGTTTAGCGGTAATGGAAAATCCCCCAGCACTAATTTTGGTTAGTGGGCATGATGCAGGGGTGCTTCATTCAGCAGAAAAATTATGTAAAGCACATAAATTAGAACTCATTGCATCACTTGCTAAGCCATTGTCTCCAGATAAATTATTAAACTTACTTAATCAGTATATAAATAGAATTCAGGTACTTAAAAATAATAAATCCAGTATTGATAATATTCATATTTCACCAACTGAACTAGAACAAGCTATTAAACAAAATGAACTGGTGTTGCATTACCAACCACAGGTTGCAGTAGCAACCGGTATGCTGATTGGAGTTGAGGCGTTAGTGCGTTGGCAGCACCCTCGATATGGTTTGATATATCCCAATTATTTTATTGAAATTGCAGAAAAAAATAATTTAATAGGTTTATTGACTCAATGGGTTATTGAAGAGGTGGTTAACCAAGAAAAAAAATGGCAGGAGAACGGTTTAACCATTACCGTTTCGGTTAATATTTCAGCGGAAAATATTACCAGTTTAGCTCTGCCAGAACAGCTAAGTGCTTTGCTTGAAGATAATCAACTCGACCCAACACGTTTGAATTTAGAAATAACAGAAAGCGCTTTAATGGGCGAGTTGGTTACGTCATTAGATATCCTCACTCGATTGCGTTTAAAAGGTCTTAACTTATCGATTGATGATTTTGGTACGGGTTTTTCTTCGTTGTCGCAATTGCATCGAGTGCCTTTTACCGAATTAAAAATAGACCAAAGTTTTATTTTTGATTTAAATGTTGATGACATGTCTAAAGCGATTGTAAAAACATGCATAATATTAGGTCATGAGTTAAATATGAAAGTGGTGGCAGAAGGGGTGGAAGATGAAAAAACACTTGAGCAATTACGTTTGATGGGCTGCGATGTTGCGCAGGGATATTATATTAGCCGACCTATAGATGCAGAAGATTTAGTGGTATGGCTAAAAGCACGCAACTAGATATTTCAGCTTAGCCAAGCTCAGGCAATAACTCAAGCCGTGACAAAACACTAACAAGCCAGTTAAAAATAATACCCTTAAAAACGTAGGCGCGAATAAATTTCACCTACAAAAAAATATACATGTCTTGAGTTTTTTTATTTTCGTCTTAGTAATATCTAAATTATTTTTTATAAAAAATCTAAAATTTCTGCTTCTATATTTTCTTTATCAATCACTATTTTTTGTGTAATATTTTTTTCAAACAAATCACTAATCACCGCAGGTATTTTTATGCCCGCTTCTTTGGCAATAGATTTAAGTGCATCAATGTCGTGAGTATCCACTTCGCCGGTTAATGCATTAGCAATCACCGGTGAAAATTTAGTCCATTCTGCAGTTGAATACACAATGGTTTTTAAAGGCTTGTCGCGACAGGTTTCATAGGGTTTAAAACAGGTTGCGGTATGCGGATCCATTAAGTAATTTTTAGCGAAGGCATCTCTAATGTATTTTTTACCTTCGTCATCATTGCAATAATCGGCAACAAATATTTTTTGAAATTCAGCTAATTCGTCATCGCTTAACTGGTAATGGTTTTCATTATCTAATTGTTGCATTAATTCTTTAGTGCGAGCTTCGCCAAATAAATCAAATAGAATGCGTTCGATATTGGATGATTTTAAAATATCCATTGCCGGTGATGTGGTGGCGATAACCGATTTTTCGCGCAAGTCATAAGCGCCGGTATTTATGAGTTGGGTTAAAACATTATTGTTGTTTGAGGCAATTAATATTTTTTCTACTGGCAAGCCCATTTGCACTGCATAGTAACCACCGAGTGCATTACCAAAGTTTCCGCTGGGCACATCTAAATAAACTTTGTCACCTAACGTTATCGCTTGTTGGCGAACCAGTTCGAGATAAGAGTGAATGTGATAAATGGTTTGAAAAATAATGCGCCCAAAGTTAACTGAGTTTGCGGCTGACAAGAAAATATTTTTTTCCTGTAATTTTTTCTTGAATGTTTTAGAGCCTAACAATTGTTTCAGCGCACTTTGTGCGTCATCAAAATCGCCGTGAATGCCGATGACTTTTAAGTTGTCGGCATTTTCAGTTACCATTTGTAAGCGCTGCACATCCGAGGTGCCGCCGTCGGGATATAAGCAGGCAACCTGTACATTGTCGCGATTTTTAAAGGTTTCTAATGCGGCGGGGCCGGTGTCGCCAGACGTGGCGGCGAGGATTAAATAATTTTCATTGCGCTGTTGGGCGATAGACGAAAGCACCATCCCAAAGGGTTGCAATGCCATGTCTTTAAATGCGCGGGTTGGGCCGTGGTATAACTCGCTAACATAAAGATCATCGTAAACTCTATTTACCGGAACGGGATTCTTTGGGTCATCAAATTCATCGTATAAACTCAGAGCTTTTTCAATCACATCCTGTTCGATGTCAATTTCAAATGCAGCCAGTATATCGCGGGCGAGAGTTTTGTAGTCTGCATTGAGATGGTCTTGCAGAAAAGTAGCGCCTAAATCGGGTAATGATTCTGGAGAATAAATACCGCCGAATGAAGAGATGGGGCTTAAAATGGCTTCGGAAAAATTAATGTGAGTGGGGCGTTGGCCATCGTTACCGCGAGTTTCTATAAATTTCATGTGGTTTGTTTTTGCTAAAGATTATTTAGGGTGGAGGATTATAGCGAAGTTGGCGGTGTATTTCACCTTGAGCTTGGTCGCGAGCTAAAGCTCGCTCCTACAATTACTACTAATATGTAGGCGTTAGCTTTAGCTGGCGATGGAAGGCTATAGTAAAAACACCGTCGCCAAGCCAAGAAACGCTAGCAACCCAATAATATCGGTAATGGTGGTTAAAATAACACTACCCGCAATCGCTGGGTCAATATGCATTTTCTTAAGCATAATCGGGATAGCCACCCCCGAGGCCGCCGCAAAGATTAAATTAATAATCAGCGCCGCCGCAATTACCAGCCCAACCGAGAAATCATTGAACCAGATGGTAGCAATAAGCGCCACCACAAATGCCCAAATAACGCCGTTAAATAATCCCACCAGCACTTCTTTATTAAACACCCACATTCGATTGCTGCGGCTGAGCTGCCCGAGCGCCATGCTGCGGATAACCAGTGTGATAGTTTGGCTACCCGCGATGCCGCCCATGCTGGCGACTACATTCATTAATATAGCAACGGTGACGACTTGTTCGAGGGTGCTTTCAAAATTACTCACTACCCATGAGGCTAAAAAGGCGGTGATTAAATTAATGCCCAGCCAAATCGCACGCCGCTGAGAACTCGGCAGCACCGGCGCAAATAAATCTTCTTCATCGTTTAAACCCGCCATGCTTAACACCGAGTGGTCGGCTTCTTCGCGAATAACGTCAACCACATCATCGACGGTGATGCGACCCAGCAACATATTGTTAGCATCGACAACGGGTGCGGAAATGAGGTCTAAATCTTCGAATACCATCGCCACATCGTTATCTTCCATGTCGGATGGAATGGCGGTGACCTTGTCATCCATTACATCGGATACGATATTTGCCGGCTCATTAATCAGTAATTGCGATAAGGGTAGCACTCCCAGATAGCGGTTATCCCTGTCGACAACAATTAGATGGTCGGTTTGTTTGGGGATGTCGCCAAGCAGGCGCAGATAGCGCAACACTACATCCAAGGTAACCTCCGGGCGCACCGTGATGGTGTCGGTATTCATCATGCCGCCGGCACTGTCTTCTGGGAACGACAATACAGATTCGAGCAGCTTGCGGTGCTGACTATCTAATGAATGTAAAACCTGATCGATGACCTTGTCGGGAAGTGATTGCACGAAGTCGGCGGAGTCATCGACCTCAAGGCCTTCAGCAACCTGCACCAGTTGCTGCGGGGTCATATCTTTAATTAAGCTCTGACGTATTTCATCGCCAAGATTAATCAGTACTTCCGCTTCAAGATCTTTCGAAACCAATGGCCAAACGACCAAACGTTGATGCGAGGGCAGGGATTCGAGTAAATGCGCAATCTCCGCAGGATGCCGCGCATTTAACATGCCACGGGCATTATGCAGGGTGCCCGATTCTAGGGCATCAGATAAAGTCTGTAATTGTTGCTCGGTTTTTTCGGTGCTGTTATCTACCATGTTATTTTAAGCCTAGGTCATGGTTTATTGCTAGAGGAGATTTTATAGAATTATTGCCACTAAGTGTAGTTTAAAACGAATATTTGAAGACAGGCTTATACAAGTTAAGTATTTAAGGTCTAAATATTCGCTCATTTAGGCGTGTTAGTTTGAATAAATATAAATAAGCAAGGCGTATAACTTTTTTAAAAATATATTAAATGAACTGTAATGCTTATTGTGTGTGTTAATTAAGGTCATAAAATTCTTAAGGAAAAATTATTATTTTGTGAACCTTTTGTGAACCTTTTGTGAACCTTTTGTGATATGGCTTTTCATATATATCAACTTTATTAAACAGGCGTGAAAATAATTTTTGAGTACGTGCTTACATCGCAATAAAACATAGTTCTTATTGTGATGCTGTTAAAAAATATTAAATTAATTTGGAACTTTTTAGAAGGTTCTAAATAATATTTTATAAATATGTATTGAAATAATAATGCTATTTACATTGTTGTAAATAATAAAGTTAATACGATATAAGTTTTTATATAAGGATATTTTTAAGCCATTGGCAATGGAATATGCAACATACCTTAGTTGTTAATTAAGTGTGGTGGGTATAGTTAACTATTATAATTGAGGAATTACTATGCTTGAATCATTAAACGTTCAAACAGTGTTAGAAAGCGGCGGCATCTTTACATTATTATATGTATTGTTACTGTCATTTGTATTATCCACCACCTTAGCGTTTGTTTATCAAAAAACATTTCGTGGCCTGTCATATTCTAGAAATTTCGTTCAAGCAATAATATTAATATCAATTGTAGCCGCCATGGTTATTCAATCGGTTGGCGATAGCCTTGCGCGTGGTATAGGAATAATGGCGGCAATGGCCATTATTAGATTTAGAACAAACCTTAAAGACCCCAGAGATACTTTGTTTTTGTTTGCAGGGCTTACCGCCGGTATCGCCTCGGGCGCTTATGCATTTGGGGTGGCAATTATTGGTACATTTGTTTTCTCATCTGCAGCTTTGATTTTATATTATTCGCCTTTCGGGCCAGATAAATCTTTTGATGGCATGTTACGTTTTAATATGTCAATTAATAATGATGAAAGTAAAAGTTTAGAGCGAGTTTTAAGAGAATACTGCAAATCATTTTCGCTAGTAACTTTGCGTGAAATAGAGCAAGGACAGCGTCTCGACTATGCCTATCATATTAAATTACGCCGTAAAAAAACCCATGAGCAACTAATGTATGAAATTAAAAAGCTCGAAGCTATTTCAGGTGTGAATTTAATGTTACAAGAAGCAACAGTTGATTTATAAAAATGGATGATTCCTGCACGGTAATTTAAGAATAAATATTGAGAGTTAATTATGAAAAAAATACTTCCAGTTGCGTGGAGCTTAAGCGTGATATCGCTAGTGATAATTGCACTAACACTTTCGGGTGAATCAACACATTTTTATGGAATTGCTGATGACCAAGAACAGACAATAAGTTATGAGTTTCCAGTTGAAATAATTAAAATTTATGTAATGGAGGGCGAAGATGTAAAGGAGGGTGATCTACTAATGGAAGTGCGTAGCACGAAATTACATTCGAGTTTAGCCATCGTTGGTGATGAATTGCAGGAATTAAAATCTCGAAATAAAGAGGAGGTTGAGACATTAAGATCGGAGCTAATAAGTCAGCAAGCGCATAAGAATGCTTTGAAAGCAGATATGGATAACCAAATAAACATATTGCAATCAAGGTTTGAATTAAACAGTAGTTTCGTAAAGCAAATAGCTAATGCAGAAAATAAAAGCGAAGATAAAAAAGCCGTAGCAGAAATAAGTCCGTTATTAGCTGAAATTAATAGCTTAAAAATACAGCGAAAACATTTATTAGAATCGGTGCAGGCGAAAATTAATAATATTAAATCGCTGTTAAATGTAAGTGAGCGTCCTATTCATTCTAGAATTTCAGGGCTTGAAGAAAAAAAATCTGAACTTTTACGACAAGTTTCTGATTTTAAAATAAAAGCCAAGTTTGAAGGAAAAGTTGGCAGCTTATTATTTAAAGAAGGAGAAACGGTCTCTCCTTATATGCCAATATTGAGTGTTCATAGTACGAACCCAAGTTATGTAAAGGCATACATTAGTGAAAACGTAGTTAACAAAGTTAAATTAGGACAACAAATTTGGGTGCAATCGAGCACGAATCAGGAGGAGAGTAATATTATTATTGGCCAAGTTGAGAGTTTAGGTTCTCGTATAGTTGAATACCCTGAGCGATTAAAGAAAAGTCCATTGGTAGCTGCATGGGGGCGAGAAGTTGTTGTGAAATTAAATAATGATCATTTATTATTATTGGGTGAAAAGGTTGTTGTGTTATTGAATGAACCACTTTCTGTTATGGATAGACTAACTAATATTTCAAGCTCAATTGCATCGTTAGTTATTAAAGAAAGTGAAGCGGAGAATGATGGCGGTGTAATAACGTTAAATGCGGGAGATACTAAGCAGATGCATTCTTTGTCCGATTCTATCAATGCAAATAATGTAGAGGCATCGGGCATATTGCAAGATAAAGTAATGAATGGATATTTTATGATAGGTGATGAGTCTCGAAATGGCATCACGGAATTATATCGAGTTAATGAAGATGGCAATATAGAAGAGAGATTAGCTATCAATTTCCCAGATAATAAGGCTCATAAAATTGATGATCTTGAAAGTATAAGTCGTGATGAAAAATATATCTATATAGCTGCATCGCTGTCACATAATTCATCTTCTAAATTAAAAAACAAGCGTAAAAAAGTATTCCGTTTAGAGTTGGTTGGTAATGCTTTAGAGTTTAGAGGCAGTATAGATTTATATTGGCACTTAGAGTTTTTTGCGAAACACGCTAAAGATGAAAATACTAGGCAGTTTTTATCGAAAGCATTAAATGAAAAGTCAATTGATATAGAATCTCACATTGTTATGAATGGTGATTTGTATCTTGGGTTTAAGTCACCATTTAATGATAATGGTGAGTCTGTTGTTTTAAAGCTAAATAAAATAAATTCGGCTTTCGATGGGAATAACACGAGTGCAAATATTTGGAAAACATTCAATCTTTATGATGGATTAAATAAAAATGAATCTCGTCTGTCAGATATGATAGTTGTCGATGATAAAATTTTTATGTTGAGTGTTTCTGCGGATAGAGAAGGAGATGAGGCGATCAGTTATTTATGGGTTTTTGATTTCAATAAAGATGAATTAAAAAATCATGTTATTTTTAATGGTTTAAAAGCGGAAGGGATTGCGCCTAAAAATTTCGAAAATAATAAGTATTTGATAGCATTTGATGAAGGAAATAATTCAAAATCACGACACACTACAGTTGATATTTTAAACTATGCATTAGGAGAGACGCTATAAATGGTTAAGTTTAACTTATATTGTTTCATTTATTTTTTCTTTCCTTCAATGGCAGTTGCATCAGCTATTGATAATTATTTAATGCGAGAAGCGAATGGCATTGAATATAGCAGTGGTTTAAATAGTGAGGTGAAAAGTAGTGGCTGGTCGGATGACCTTGAACTTAGAGTACAAACTAATGGTTCTATTGGGTTAAGGATGCAACCCGTATATGGTGATGAGCGAGAAGCACAAAAATCATTACAAAATACAAATATGTTACAACAAGTTTTAAGTTCAAATAAGGCTTTAGATGATGGTTTGTTAAGGCGTTATTTTAATGTTATTGATGTTCTTTCGTTGTACTTAGATAAAAATAATTTACAAAAAAATATAAATATTATAGAGGATGAAGTTAAAACGCTGAGTTCTTTATCGTTAACGTCTGAATTTAATGCAGAAAAATTACAGTCATTAGTTCATGACTTGGATAGATCTAAAACACAGTTTTCTCTTATTCAGAAAAGGCTTGAAATTGTTAAAAATACTATGCAGTTATCAGAGTATGAAAATTATGATAATTTCATTAACGATTTGATTAACCCCTCTCACATATTAAATGTTATCGAGCAGAATGAGATTATTATAGGTAATGCGCAGGAAGTGCCTACTGTAAAAATAGCAAAATTAAATAAAGATGTCGCTCATTCACGTTTAAAACTAGTTAGGTCACAGCAAGATTTTGGAGTGGAAATAGTTGAGCTTGAATATGGAGACGGGGCGATTGGGCTTATGATGGGGTTTCGCTTGCCTAGTGGAGGTAACGCTCGAAAATTTGAGCGTGAATTTAATTTATCAAGAGCAGATTCAAATTATAAATTAATGCATGATTTAATGCAGGAGTCTATACAAAAAAAGCGTTCTGATATTGAATGGGATTTAATTGTGTGGAAATCTGATCAGGAGGCATTGAAGAAATTAGATAACATAATGATGCAGCCCTCACGCTTGCAAAGCCCTGAATTAATTTCGGGCTTACAAAAACAGCAGTTGGCATTATATAAAAATATTAAGGAAGTACATGTTCGTATGCTTGGTAATTTTGTTGAGTTATTACATGTCACTGGATTATTGAATCAAACACCATTTAAAAATTGGTTGCGTTCAAATTAATTAAAACTATTACAGAATAGAGTTATAAATTATGTTAGCCAAAAAAATATCCCTACCTCCTGTTTTGGAGCGCCATGAGCTTAAATATCTTGTGCCGTTATCTTTAGTTGAACCAATTAGCCAGTTTATCGCGCCTTATTGTCAGCTAGATTATTATTCAACAAATGCATTCGAATCATTTTATCAGGTTAATAGTTTGTATTTTGATACCCGTGATTGCCAATTTTTTGAGCAAAGGCTTTATGGGAAAGCGAGCCGGTTTAATATGAGAGTAAGAACTTATGCTTCTGGTGAAGCCCCGTATTTTTTAGAAATTAAACACAAGAGAGGCTCAAGTGTTAAGAAGTATAGGGCGACAATTTCAGAGCATGAGTGGCCTGGAATATTAACTGATCCTAACTATAGAATTCCGAAAACAGATTCTTTAGTTGAGAAACGTAATAAAGAATTATTTATGCGATTGGCGCACAGTTATTCTATTGAACCTAAAATATATACCCAGTATCAACGCAGAGCATTTTTTTCAACGGTTGATGATTATGCGCGTGTCACGATGGATAAGAATATGAAGTACCGGCCACAGGAAGATAACAGCTTATCGAAAAAACCATATAGTTTGCAGCCAGATGATTCATTAACAAATTACGATGATGAAACTATCTACGCTAATAATACTTATAGTGATGCAAGTGTTGTATTGGAGCTTAAATCTAATATTGGACAAGTACCGATGTGGATGCTTGATCTTATACAGCATTTCCAATTGAAACAGGTTGGCTTTTCTAAATATTTGAAGAGTACTTTAGTCTCCCGGGAAGGCAGTGGTATTATTTATATGTTAGGTGATAGGGCGAGTTGTTGTGATTATTAGTGTAAGTAGTGCTTATAAAAATTGACTATTTAATTCAGTTACTGCGTGTTTAATATCTGTGGGGTCGCTTAAATTTAAAATGGTTTCGCTTAGTGGGCGCAATTGAGAAATTTCGCTGCGATTTATAACATGTTTTACATCTAATAAACTATTGGCTTGTACACTAAAGTTTTGTAATCCCATGCCAAGTAATAGGCGTGTGTATTGAATGTCTGATGCCATTTCACCACACATTGAAACGGGGATGCCTTGAGATTTTCCCGCATTGAGTGTCATTTGAATGAGCTTTAAAACAGCAGGGTGTAATGGATTATATAAATAGCTGACTTCTTCATCAATGCGATCAAATGCAAGTGTGTATTGAATTAAATCATTTGTACCGATGGATAAAAAATCTAATTTTTTTGCTAAGCTATCGGCGACCAATGCAGCCGATGGCACTTCAATCATTACGCCAATTTTTATATTCTTATCAAAACGCACACGTCGTGATTTTAATTCAACTTTGGCTTGCTCAATTAATTCAAGCGCTTGTTCTAATTCAGAAATACAACTAATCATTGGAATCATCATGCAGGCGGGGCCATAACCTGCGGTGCGTAATATGGCTTTGATTTGGGGTAAAAAAATGGATGGATCTTTTAAACAGCGTCTAATGGCGCGTAGCCCGAGTGCAGGGTTGTGAATGAGTGGGCCGTGTTGGGTGGTGTCGGCAAGTTCTTTGTCGGCACCTAAATCGGTGGTGCGAATAGTTAGTGGGTGACCTTTGAGTGAACGCAGTACGCGTCGGTATGTTTCAAATTGTTCTTCTTCACTGGGCATATCATTATGTTCAATGAATAACATTTCGGTTCGGTATAAACCTACACCGGTATGATCGTGTTGGCGTAAAGCGCGTACCGCAGCAGGTCTATCTATATTGCCATGTAAATTAATTTTAAAACCATCTTGAGTTTGTGCGGGTTTGTTTTTTAATTCGAAAAGTTTTTTTCGACGTTGTTGTTCATCTCGAATTAAACGTTTAAAAGTACTTAGATCTTTCTTTGCAGGGTTAACATGAATTTTGCCGGTATTGCCATCTAGTACAATTTGTTCATTGGCTTGTATTAAATGTTTTGCATTTTTTACACCCACAATAGCGGGGATGCCTAAGTTACGTGCCAGTATTGCGGTGTGAGATAAGGGGCCACCGTATTCGGTAATGAAGCCAGCAATTTTTTGATGTTGCATTAACAATGTATCGGCGGGGGTTAAATCATCGGCAACAATAATTCTACCCTTTAAGCGGTCGCCGAGTTTTTCAACATCGTTTTTATCATCAGTATTAAAATCTGGCTCATTTATTAAGCAGCGTTGAATGCGTTCGGTTACATGTAAAACGTCATCTTTGCGGGTTTTTAAATAGGGGTCATTCATCTCGTCAAACACTTTTATGATGCGTTCAACTTGTACTTGTAGTGCCCACTCTGCATTACATAAACGCGCACGAATATGGCTGACTGTATCTTCATATAAAACTGGGTCTTCCAGCATAAGTAAATGAGTGTCAATAAATAAAGTAATATCGTGAGGTGTTTCGTAGGAAACATTATCTTTGATGTGAGTTAATTGTTGTTGTGCTTTTATGCGCGCATCTTCAAAACGTTTTACTTCATCATCGGCCGCATATTTTGAAATAGAATATTCTAAAACTTCTGGCAGCTCACGATAAAATACATAAGCAGGGCCAATGCATATACCATTTGAAACGCCGATGCCTTGCAACATATTGGGTGTTAAATTATTCATCTTCATCAAAATAATTATTAATTAAGGTGCAGAGGGCATCGGCACAAAGTTGTGCATCATCACCATCTATATGCAAGGTAATGATGCTGCCTTTACCCGCGGCTAACATCATTACTCCCATAATGCTTTTACCATTAATTCGCTGGCCGTTTTTTTCTACATCGACATGGCTAGAAAAACTAGATGCAATACCAACAAATTTTGCTGCTGCCCGAGCATGTAATCCAAGTTTATTTATAATTTCAATATTGTGGCTAATGTTATTCATATTGGTATTTAAGGTTTTTGACATTCGCATAATAAGATTCCGTCGTGTCCACCACTAACGGCTTTTAATGCCATGTTTTCCATATTGAGTTGCGGGTAATTTAAAATGCGCACTAGCATAGGTAAATTTAAGCCAGCCACTAAGGTGCAATTAAAATCTTGGCACAGTTGTTTGCCAATATTGGCAGGTGTTGAGCCGTAAATATCAGTAAGAATTAACACCCCGTACCCTGTGTCTAATGCATCTATATGTGTTTTTGCTAGGCTTAATATTTCACTGACGGATGTATCCAGTGGTATTTCTAATGCACGGGTGGCTAACGGGCAGGTGTCGAGCATTTTTGTTGCGGTTTTGAGCAAGCTGCTGGCGATATTTTGATGGGTAATTAGTAGTAGTCCGACGCTCATAATTTATTTTTATTGTTTTCTCTATTTTTGTTTTATTTTTTTGTAGATGTCAGCTAAAGCTAAAGCTAAAGCTAACGCCCACAGATTGTTTTATTTATTCCATCTCTCTGTGTCTTAATGAAACTGTAGAAAAGTTTCCCTGAAAATAATTATTTAGTTGTTCGGCAATATAAACAGAGCGATGTTGGCCCCCAGTACAACCAATGGAAATAGTTAAATAGTATCGGCTTTGTTCTGTAAATTTAGGAATCCAGTATTCCATGAAGTTTCTAATATGGCTATACATATCAATTACATCATCTTGATCTTTGAAAAAATCTTGTACTGGCGAATCGAGACCGGTGAGAAGGCACAAGGCTGGCTCCCAATGTGGATTAGGGAGGCAGCGAACATCGAATATAAAATCTGAATCGGTGGGGGTGCTGTATTTAAACCCAAATGATTGTATGAGAATAGATAGTTCTTTGGGTGGCCGTGAAATAATTCGAGTTTTAACTAATGCTCGTAGCTGATGCACATTGGTGTGGGTAGTATCCAAACACAAATCTGAATTTTGCGAAATAGGCATTAATAAATTACGCTCAATGTCTATTGCTTCAGCTAAGGGAATACCTTTTCGAGTTAGTGGGTGACGCCTGCGGGTATCGCTAAAACGTTTTATTAATTCGTTAATTTCAGCCTGAAAGTAAATAACTTCAACGTCTATTTTTTTATTTTTTATGCTGCTAATAATTTGATTGAAGCGTTTTAAATCGTTAGCGCCACTACGGGCATCAATGCCGACAGCGACATCTTCATAAATATTGATTTGTTGATTATGAATGTGTTCAGTGAACTCGGCTAGTAACCCCAGTGGAAAATTATCGACACAATAAAAACCTTCGTCTTCTAATGTGTGAAGCGCAACGGTTTTTCCTGATCCAGAAAGTCCACTAATGATGATAAGTTTCATAATTTAATTTTAAATTGATAGGCTGCTTAATTATGCATTATTTTTTGCATTCATATGTTGTTGTTGGCGCTGTATAAAATCTTCACTGGCATTATGACCATTCTCTAATAATATATGATTTCGCACGGCGGCTTCTACCATTACTGCTAAATTTCGCCCTGAAGCAACCGGTAGTTTTAATTCGGTTATGGGCACATCTAAAATAGTTTTAATGGTGCGTGAGCCATACAGTCTATCGAGTTGTTGTTGATCTTTGGCGCTCATGCGCTCCAAGTGTATAACAAGGCGTAAATATTTATTGGGCTTAATGGCATTTTCACCGTACATGGCACGAATGTCTAGCACACCCAAACCTCGAACTTCCATAAAGTTTTTTAATACATCTGGGCAACTGCCATTGAGCAGGTTTGGGCCAATGCGGGTAAATATGGGGGCATCATCAGCAATTAAGCGGTGGCCACGGGTAATGAGCTCGAGTGCAAGCTCGCTTTTTCCCACGCTACTTTCGCCAGTAATTAAAATGCCGCTGCCCATCACTTCCATAAAAACACCGTGGATGGTTATTTTTTCAGCCAGTAAATCGGCTAAATAAAATCGAATAGAATCAATGAAGCTGCCGCTGTCTAAAACAGTTTGAAAAATCGGCATCATTTTTTCATTGGCGAGTTCAATTATTTCATCGGGTACATCTTGATTGTTAGAAAAAACAATGGCCGCGGTGTGGGTTGAAAAAATTTTATCGAAAGAATGATCGCCTTGTTGTGTGAGCCCATCTAGATATTGGCGTTCTATTTTTCCAATAACTTGAATACGATTGGGGTGAATTAAATTAAGGTGTCCGACGAGTGTAGATTGCTGGTTAAAGTGTAGTGATTTTTTAATCGGACGCGTTGCATGTGCGGTGCCGGCTAGCCATTTGATATCGATTTTTTTTTGCAAATAGTGAAATAGATCAAGGGGTGTAATTTGTTCAATCATACCGAATTAACCTGCGTTTAGGATGCTGCTTGATGGGAGTGTGTCCAGCCATTAAGTTGTGCGTAAAGCGCTTCGCTAGTTTGGCAAAGGCGTAGTTGTTCGCAAAATTCAGTGTCGCTAAATATTTTTGCCAGTGTGGCTAAAACCTGTAAATGCTCATCGGTGCAATGTTCGGGAACCAGTAAGCCAAAAAGTAAATCGGCGGGTTTTTGGTCGGGGCTATCAAAGTCGACACCTTGTTCGAGCTTGATGAAACAGCCTAATGTAATATCTAGATTAGAATTGGGCGTATCGCTTTGCATATCCTTTTGTAATCGACCGTGGGGCAGGGCAACACCATGTCCTAAACCGGTAGAGCCAAGCCGTTCACGTTCGATTAATTGATGAAATATGTCTGTTGAATCAACCCCAATTGCACCCAAACTCAAAAGTTGGCCAATGGATTCTAAGGCTCGTTTTTTGCTGCTAATGCTGCTTATGCATTGAACGCGCTCGGGTGTAATTAGTTGGTTGATTTCCATAGGTGCTGCTTCCGGTCTATTCTTCAATATCTACTGGGGGTACCGCATCTTTCTGGTGATGATCGGTTATTTTTTCTTTGTGCTTTTTAACTTGCCGATCCAGTTTGTCCGTTAGGCTGTCAATGGCGGCGTACATATTTTCTTCGGTGCTTTCGGCAAAAATATTATTGCCACGCATATTAACAGTTGCCTCCGCTTTGTGTCGATTACCTTCAACTGTGAGAATCACATGGGAGTTTGTGACCTTGTCGAAGTGTCGCTCAATGCGATCCATTTTTTCATTTACATAGTTACGAAGTGAATCGGTAATTTCTATGTGGTGTCCAGTGAGATTGAGTTGCATAAGGACTCCTTAGTGCAATGCCTAAACTAGGCGTTTACGTTCATTAGAGGGTGGTATCATCATGGCTTCACGATATTTTGCCACGGTTCTACGCGCCACATTTATGCCCTGATCAACCAGTAAGTTGGCAAGTTTATTGTCGCTTAATGGCTTACGGGGTTCTTCACTTTCAATCAGCTTTTTAATCATGGCTCGAATGGCCGTAGCTGAACATTCCCCGCCATCGGAGGTTCCCACATGGCTGGAAAAGAAGTATTTGAATTCGAATACACCCTTTGGTGTATGCATATATTTTTGGGTGGTGACTCTGGAAATGGTGGATTCATGCAGCTCAAGCTCTTCTGCAATTTCACGCAATACCAGTGGCTTCATGCCTTCTTCGCCGTAGTCTAAAAAAGTGCGTTGATGCTCAACTATAGAGGTGGCAACGCGCATTAAAGTTTCATTGCGGCTCTGTAAACTTTTAATAAACCAGCGCGCTTCCTGCATATTGTTTTTCATAAAGGTGTTGTCATCGGTTTGTTTGCCACGCTGAATATAAGAGGCGTAGGTAGAGTTAATGCGCAGCTTGGGTGCGGTTTCACCATTAAGGCGAACTTGCCAGCGGCCTTCTTCTTTAGTGACAAATACATCCGGCACCACATACTGGGTGGATGATTGGTTAATATTGCCGCCGGGTTTCGGATTGAGTGTTTGAATAAACTGAATAATTTGAGCAAGCTCATCATCAGTAATTCGGTTATAGCGTTTGAGTTTGGCATAATCATGGTTGCCTAATAAATCTAGATGATCTTTTACAATTTGGCGAGCTTTTTTTAACACCGGATATTGACTAGCATCAAAGGTTTGCATTTGTAATAGCAGACATTCTTTTAAGTCGCGTGCGGCAATGCCAACAGGGTCAAAATGCTGAATTAAATTTAATACCGCTTCAACCTCGTCCAGCTCAATCTCTAAGTCATTTACCAAACCGGCGTGAATATCTTCAGCGGATTCTTGTAAATAGCCATCTTCATCAATGGCGTCAATAATAGCCAATGCAATGGTGCGGTCGATATCGCTCATGGTGGTGACCAGCAGCTGGTCTAATAAATGATCGATTAACGCGCCATCGGTGCTGGACTGGTTTTCCAGAAATTCCCGCGCCTTGTCATCATCCCCAGCCGCGGGGGCAGAAGTTGTGAGAGCTGGCTCGTAAACATCATCCCATTGTGAATCAACCGGCAGCTCGTCGGGCATATCATTTTGTGCATTTAAGTCGACATCTTGGGCGGCAGCATCATTTTGTATATCGTTAATCTCTTGGCCGTTTTGATCAACACCACTGGCATCGCCATTAGCATCAAGGGAAGAGTCGTCGACTTTTTGTTTGCTGTCTTCAAGGGGGTCGCTAGAGCTGCTTTCTTCTTCAACCTCCAGCATGGGGTTGGATTCGAGCACTTCTTGAATTTCAGTTTGCAGTTCCAAACTCGACAACTGCAGCAGGCGTATTGCCTGTTGCAACTGAGGGGTCATAGTCAGTGATTGGCCGATGCGTAATTGTAGGGATTGCTTCATTCTTTTTAGATAAAAACTTCTTTGTATTTTCCTATAGTGTACTGCAAATTGAGGTGTTATGCAGATATTGTGCCATGTATTTTATACTTTTTTCTTAGTATTGGTGGCTTTAATTTATAGGCTTGGATTAAGTGAAAGCCTACCTTTACTTATAGACTAAAATTCTGCCCAAGATACACATCTTTGACTTGTTGGTCTTGTAAAACGACCTGCGGACTACCTTTGGCAATCACCTCACCGGCGCTTAAAATGTAGGCCCGGTCACAAATGCCGAGGGTTTCGCGCACATTGTGGTCGGTAATTAACACGCCAATATTTTTTTCGGTGAGTTGTTTAATAATGCGCTGAATTTCGAGCACCGATATTGGATCGACACCGGCGAAAGGTTCGTCCAGCAAAATAAACTCCGGCTCAGCAGAAAGGGCTCTGGCGATTTCTACACGGCGACGTTCACCGCCCGATAGGCTAATGCCGGTGCTGTCACGAATATGGTCAATTTGCAATTCATCGAGTAAATTTTGCAGCATCAGTTTGCGCTGTTTACGGCCAAGCTCGGCGCGGGTTTGTAAAATCGCCATAATGTTTTCAGAGACCGTGAGTTTTCGAAACACCGACGCTTCTTGTGGCAAATAACCAAGGCCTAATTTTGCGCGATTGTGCATGGGTAAGTGGGTGATGTTTTGATCGTTTAAGGTGATGATGCCTTCGTTAACCGGAATTAGCCCCACTATCATATAAAAGCTGGTGGTTTTACCTGCACCGTTGGGGCCGAGTAAGCCCACCACTTCGCCACTGTTAACATGAATGGAAACGTCATTCACTACCGTGCGTTTATTAAAGCGCTTAATCATGTTTTTTGCTTGCAGCGTATTCATAACGTTTTAATGTTTACTTTGTGTTTTGTTAGGTTGTTCAGTTGGTTTATCTTGTGGGTAAATAGTCATTTTTACTCGTGGTGGTGTTTGTGTGTTGTTGGTGTTCTGGTCGCCCGCTTTTATAATATCTTTCAGGGTATTATAAATAATATGCTCACTACTAAAATGATTTTTATTTTTAATTAACTGTGCATTTTGTTTTAGCTCAAGCATACCGGATTGAGCTTGGTAATCCATCATACTGCTTTCAGCGCTAATCGCTTCATCAAAATCATTTAGCTGAAAGAAAGTCGCTGGCGAACCATTAATCTGTATGCTGTGTAATTTGGCATTTTTATTTTTAATCACAATTTTATCACCAGTAATTTTTAGGCTGCCTTTATTAATAGTGACATTGCCTTTATAAACACTGAAACTTTCTTTATCGTGTATTTCAAGTTGGTCGGCTTCAATGTGCAACGGCGCATTTTCATCGGATGATTTTGCCAGTAAGCTTAAAGGGCTAAATAGCGCGCTAAAAATAAAGACCCATAATAAAGTGAGCTTAGTGATTTGCTTCATAAATGCCCTTAACCTTCGATGGTAACGTAAGTGTGCCTTTTAAATTATCGAATATTAATCCCATGCTGTTTAATTCTGCTTCAGGCGTTTTTACTTTAGCCGCCTTATCGGTTTCAGCAATATGGGTTGCTGTGTCTATTTTAAGATATTCAGTATAAATAAAAAGTTCACTTTGGGTTTTAGAGGCGCTGCGATGAATGATGACATTATCATATAAATGCAGCAAATTTTGTTGTTTGTAAAATATGGCTCGGTCTGCGCGCAGGCTAATGGTGTTGTCTTCATGATTTATTTTTACTGTTGGCAACTCTAATTCGGCGCTGTCGTCATCGGCGTAGTGCAGCATTTTTTTTGCTTGCAAAAGCGTTTCGGGTTGGCCTTGTAAGTTTAAGTTGGTAATGGAAAAGTTTTCCATAAAATAATCGGGGAAACGTTCAACGGTTTTTTTATCTACGGGTGTTGGTTTGTTTGTATCTTGTAATAGCCAGTAGCTGCCAATGGCGAAAAGTATAAAAATGGCGAGGGTGGTGTAAGTGCGCATTTACAAAGAAAAGTAGAAAGAAAAGGGAGGCAAATGGCAGCTTCTGCGCATCCATGCGCACGCTGCACCAGTGCGTTCATGCACGTCACCGCAAATACACGCTAAAGTATTATTTATAATCTTGCGATTATAGAGTTTGATAAATGACTTTGTCGCTAGTTGCATTTTAATTATTTTTTAATCACTAATGTAAGATTGCAATATATCATGCAGTTTTTCCTGCGCATCTAAAATCATTTCACACACTTCTCGGCCTGCACCGCAGCCGCCATTATTAACGGTTACCCAATCGGCATTTTGTTTTACAAAGTAATGGCTGTCTTGCACGCATACAGCCAAGCCAACTTTACTCATTACTGGCAGGTCAACAACATCATCACCCACATAGGCAATGTCTTCGTGATTTAAGCCGGTTTCTTTTAATAGCGCTTCGTAAGCGGGAAGTTTTTCGCGCTTGCCTTGATAAATGCGAGTGATGCCTAAATCTTTTGCGCGGTGTTTAACCACATTGGAGGTGCGGCCGGTAATAATGGCGACTTCAACACCACCATCTTGCAACATGCGCAGGCCGTGGCCATCTTTAGAATTAAAGGCTTTGTATTCTTGGCCGTCATCACCGATAAATAATGCGCCGGTGGTGAGTACACCATCGATATCAAAAATAACGAGTTTTATTTTTTTGGCTTTTTCTAAAATTTCTTGCATTGTTTTATTACCCTGTTACATCTGTCGTGAGCTAAAGCTCACGCCTGCAATTTAATGCCACTGTAGGAGCGCAGCTTTAGCTCGCGATAGAAGTACGAAAATCATTAATATTGTTACACCACCCCCGCGCGCAATAAATCGTGCATGTTTAATGCGCCAACGAGTTTATTATTTTCATCTAACACCAGCATAGCGTTAATTTTATTTTGTTGCATAATGGTTAATGCTTCTGCCGCTAAAATATGCGCTTGAATGGTTTTGCAATTTACGGTCATTACGTCTTTTATTTTTGCTGTGTGCACATCAATATTTTTATCCAGCGTGCGGCGCAAATCGCCGTCGGTGTAAATGCCCAGCACTGTTTGTTGGCTATTGGTAATGGCGGTCATGCCCAAACCTTTTTCGGTCATCACTAATAGTGCATCGCGCAGTGTTGCCTTTTCTGGCACCTGCGGAATCTCATTGCCGGTGTGCATAATGTCTTTTACATGCAGTAATAAACGTCGCCCCAAACTGCCACCGGGGTGAGATAGCGCAAAATCTTCTTCGGTAAATCCACGCGCATCTAGCAGTGCTACCGCTAAAGCATCGCCTAAAACCAACGCAACGGTGGTGCTGGAGGTGGGGGCTAAGCCGAGGGGGCAGGCTTCTTTTTCAACGCCCGCGTGTAAATTAATATCGGCTTCGGTGGAAAGGGTAGATTGGCGATTGCCGGTGATGCTAATCATTGGTACCGATAGGCGTTTGAGTATGGGAATAATGGTGAGAATTTCACCGGTTTCACCGGAGTTGGATAAGGCTATTACTACATCCTGCGGGGTAATCATGCCGAGGTCGCCGTGGCTGGCTTCTCCCGGATGCACAAAAAAGGCGGGGGTGCCGGTGCTGGCTAAGGTGGCGGCAATTTTATTGCCAATGTGCCCAGACTTGCCCATGCCGGTAATGACCACACGGCCGGTGCAGCCCAGCATTAACTTGCAGGCTTGCACAAAGTTATCACCAATTTCAGCTTTAAGTGCTTCAATTTCAGATAGCTCGGTGTCGATAACCGCCAGCCCGAGTTTTTTAATTTGTGCGGGATTGGCTTTATGCATGGCTGACTTATTCAAATTTTAAATTCCTGTATTCGCCGGCGAGTATTGCGTAAATATTTTATATGGTGCGAATTTATTCGCACCTACATACTCGTATGCATTTATATTACTTGGTTAGTTAAGTGGTGGCACTAATATATAAAACAACTTCATAGGCTACAAATATCGCCAATAACAGCAGGCCTTCGCTGCGGGTTATTTGCCCCGTGCCGCGTCGCCCAAAGGCCATCATAAACATAATTATCGTGAGGGTCACCATTAAGGGCAAATCACGGGTGAGTACGCCCGCGTCTAGCTCTGCCGGATGTACCAATGCAGCGATGCCCAGCACCCCAAGGGTGTTAAACATATTAGAGCCGATGACATTGCCCAGTGCAATATCATGCTCACCCTTGCGGGCGCTGGCAATAGAGGCAGCGAGCTCTGGCAGGCTGGTGCCAATGGCGACAATGGTTAAGCCGATAATTAAATCACTTACCCCAAGTGCGCTGGCAATGTTAATTGCTCCCCAAACTAAAAGTTTTGAGCTAATTAATAACACCACCATGCCTGCAAAGAGTAGCCATAGGGCTTTTTTCATCGGCATGTCGGCGGGAATTTCATCGTCAAAATCGGTGCTTAACGGGTCGACTTCAATTTTGCCCGCCGCGCTATCACGTTTTTGTATTAGTGCTTGGCGTATAATCCACCCCATTAGTACAAATAACAGCGTCATCATCAATATACCGTCTAAGGTACTTAGCGCATTGTCGGTAAACATCAATACTAGCGCTAATAAAGTGGCGGCAATTAATAAAGGGTATTCACGTTTAAGAATGCTGGAATGTACGGTGAGTGGCACAATCACCGCCGTTACCCCCAGCACCAGCGCAATATTGGTAATGTTAGAGCCAATGGCATTGCCCACCGCCAGCCCTGGGTTGCCGCCATAGGCCGCAATACTGGCCACCAACATTTCGGGCGCAGAGGTGCCAAAGCCAACAATGGTGAGGCCGATAATTAAAGGGGAAACGCCTAAATTACGCGCGGTCGCCGAAGCCCCATCCACAAACAGGTCGGCACTCCAAATTAGCAGGCCAAAGCCCGCGAGAATTGCAATAGAATCAATTAAGATAGGCACAAATAAAATTCACATAATTAAAAGAGCGCAATGATACACGATAAATCAATAATAGTGGGAGCCTGTGGCTGGGATTACCCCGAATGGCAAAAAACGTTTTACCCAGAAGATTTACCCGCAGACTGGCGATTGAGTTTTTACGCCAATGAGTTTTCGGCGGTGCTGGTGCCGACGGAAAAATGGCAGGCTGACGATGTGGATTTTGAACAGTGGGCGCAGGATGTACAAGCAGGTTTTCAGTTTTATTTTTTAGGTGATGATTTGAAAGTTGATGATGGGTTAATTAAAAAAGAACTGGGCGATGCTTTTGCGGGTTTTGTAGCGGCGAATGGAAATACTGAAGTGGCGTTAATTAATTATGCGAATAAAAATTTACGTGACTGGAAAGAGTGGTTGCTGAAAACCAATGTAAGTGCTGTTTTTTTAATGGATAAAAATTTAAGTGCTAAACAGTTGAGGGAATTTCAGTCGTTGCTTGAGTTGATGGGCTTGTAATTAATGAATCGGGGCACCGTAAGATCATATTAAAACCGCTAACAAAATATGCTGCAACCGGTTTAAGCTATTACACCCTTGCTTATTTTTACATCTAGCTTAATGCTGACCAATGCTGAATATTATCACTGGCGCGCCTACCAGCAGTTTGTATTCGTTTATTGTTTACGTTGAAAGCATTATTTTGTTGTCGCCTATCCCATAAAATACGGCGATCAGTATTGGCGTTGATATTTTGTCTGCTCTCCATATTAAATGCGCTACTTTGTGCGCGCCCCAATTGCGTCATAATGAAGGGAATAGGGAAACTTTCAAGGTATTCTTCAGGTAAGCCAAGTAATTGTTGCTTGAATGAATCAGGCGCAAATAACATGGGAATTATATTGTTGTAATAGGCGGCTTTAGGTGTCATCTTCATTATGTTGTTTTGAATGCTGATATAACCTAACTCTTCAAGTGAAAGAATAAGGTGTTTAAATACAGTTGAAATATTAACGCCATATTTATATTTCATTTCATCGAGGTTGACGTACGTAAAGCGTAATTTACTGGTGAGTTCACGACAAATTTCAAGTTCTGGATTTAGATCATCAATAGACGCGATGGGAAGTTTTCCATCGTCAATTAATTGAAAATAAGATTTTATGCTGCCTACATTTTGATAAGGACGTTGTGGCGCATATCCCTGAGCATTAATGCCCATGGCAAGCAAGGGTAAATTATCCCAGCGGCGTGGTTGATGTCGGTACGAGGCTTTATCTGGGTTGATAAATACATTTTGCAAAACAGCTTGGTAACCCCAAGACTTTAATAAAGCTTCTGCTTTAGCAAATTGTTTTATTTTTTGATCGTAGCTAATATCTTTAGGCGGTAGTAAATCTTGTTTTGTTTCGCTCCTTTGAGTATCTAAGGCATAAATTGAAAAGCTGGGCACGCCTAATTTTTTAAATTCAGTTAGTGTTTTTAATAAAGTGTCTTCAGCCTCATTTTCAAAGCCATACATTGTATCGACGTTTACATTGCCAATAATGTCGAGAGCATGTTTTAGTTCTGTGATGGCCACTTCAGTAGAATAATCACGATTCATTGATGCGAGTAATTCTTCATCTAAGGTTTGAATGCCGTAACTTAAACGGTTTACCCCCAGCGAATGCAGTAATTCTGTTTTATCTTTAGGGAGTGTTCCGGGTGCTGCTTCAACTGTTATTTCGGCATTTTCATCCAATGCAAAATTGTTTTTTAAGGCGTTGAATAGTCGCGTTAAATTGTTTTCATTTAAATAACTGGGCGTGCCACCACCAAAATAAATAGACTCACAAATTTGACCTTTGAAGGTTGAACTGTACATTTCCATTTCTTTGATTAAATGATCGACGTACTGATCGGCAAGCTCAATGCCTTTGCCCGGTATAATGGCGTAATAACAAAAACTGCACAGTGATTTACAAAAAGGGCTATGTAAATAAATAGAATAGCGTTTATTTATGATAGCGGTTTTGGAAAATAAAACGTTAGCTGCTGCAGGTGCTGCTGATTTGTTAAGGAGTGGCGGTGGAAAGATCCAGTCAAAACAAGGAAAGAAATCATTTTGTACGCTTAATAAATCGGGTAAGCGTGTTTTGATGCTGTTGATATCAAAGGTAGGAAGTATAGAGTGTGTATTGGCGGTTATTTCAGGATATTGTATTAATCGTGATTTTTTATTAAAAAACTCGCTAATTTTCTTCATGTTTTTATGAGTCTTATGTTGTTATTATTATGGCTTTAACTTAGAGCAATTAAGAACATCTTGTCAAATAAAAAATAGTGAAATATTGAGTGGCATCCCATGCATATTTTTATGGTGAAAATTTATTGAGTATATCCTTATAGTAAAATAAGTTTTGAGATCGCACACATAATCAACATTTAAAAATAGTAATGTCAGCGGAACTTATGTACATTTACAACCTCGAACTAAACAGATTTCAATCATAATTATTTTAACAATAACCGGAGATATTCAGATGAAAATTAAGTTAATAGCGCAATCAGCGGCAGCCGTTTTAGCGGCAAGCATACTTATGGCAGCCTCTTCTACTGTAATGGCAAAGTCTGTACAAACCGTAAACCCATTTGATATGGCAGATATGAGTGCCTCTCATCAGGTGATGGGTGCGGATCATAATCACAGCGATGACCATGATAAAGGCAAAAATAAAGATAAAAAAGCCGAAGGCAAGTGCGGTGATGGAAAGTCTAAAGATAAGGGCGAAGGTAAATGTGGTGCAGAGCATAAGAAGAAAAATGATGGCAAGTGTGGTGGCCATTAAATTGCGCAGCGCTTTTTAGTGTAGGCTGGGGTGTATGCATATTGATGTGTGGCCTCGGCTTTTTTATTGGGCGTAATTAATTATTACAAATGTTTAAAATATTATATGCTTCGCCGAATCAGGCTTGTCAGCACAATAAACTTTTATATAGAGGCCTTTGCACGATAGAGGCGCAAAAGAAAAATGCGCTAAAATTTTACTGATTGAGGCAGGAAACGCAGTTAATATCTAAATATTGACAAGTTTTCTAACGAAAAGCAGTGAAATTTTAGCCATTTTTACTTGTGATTCTATCGTGCAAAGGTCTCATATAGTAGAATTATTATTTTAAAGAGATTAACGCTATTTCAACCGACCCTTCCAATATCATTATAAAAATTCGTGGCTTGAGCTTCTCTCGCGGCAAGCACTTAATTTTTGACAATATCAATATGGATATTGAACGCGGTAAAGTCACCGCCATTATGGGCCCCAGCGGCACCGGTAAAACCACTTTGTTAAAACTGATTGGCGGGCAACTTAAGCCCGATGCCGGCACCGTGCATGTGGACGGTGACAATGTACACAAATTATCGCAATCTGCATTGTATGATTTGCGTCGGCGCACCATGGGCATGTTATTTCAAAGTGGCGCGCTGCTTACCGACTTATCTGTTTATGACAATGTGGCGTTCCCTCTGCGTGAGCATACATCGTTGCCAGAAGTGGCGATTCACCATTTAGTGTTGCTAAAATTAGAAGCGGTTGGCTTGCGCGGTGCGCGGGATTTGATGCCGGCGGAGTTATCTGGCGGCATGGCGCGGCGGGTAGCATTGGCACGCGCCATTGCCCTAGACCCACAAATGATTATGTTTGATGAACCCTTTACTGGCCAAGATCCAATATCTATGGGCGTGTTAATTAAGCTCATTCACGATATGAATTACGCATTAAGCATGACATCGGTGGTGGTGTCACACGATGTGGAAGAAACCGCCAGCATTGCCGATTATATTTACGTGATATCCGATGGCAAAGTCATTCAAAGTGGCACGCCGATGGAGCTTAAACATTCCAAGTCTGATTGGGTGCAGCAGTTTTTAGGCGGCGTGGCAGATGGCCCCGTGCCTTTTCATTATGCATCGCAACCCTTGATGGATGATTTAATGCAGGCAGAGCCAATATGATCGGCGATAAACTACAGGCGTTAGGTCGCAGTACGCTGAGTCGCTTTAGTCGAGTTGGGCGAGCCAGCTTATTTTTATGGCAAATATTATTAAGCCTGCCATATATGATGGCGCGGCCATTTTTATTGGTACGCCAGTTATATTATGTCGGTGTGCAAACCCTACTGATTATTTTGGTCGCGGGTTTATTTGTCGGCATGGTGCTGGCATTGCAGGCGTATATTGTGCTGGTGGATTTTGGTGCCGAAGATTCCATTAGTTTAATGGTGTCCCTAAGTATTTTGCGCGAATTGGGGCCGGTGTTTACCGGCTTGTTATTTGCGGGGCGTGCAGGCTCAGCGCTCACCGCTGAAATCGGCTTAATGAAAAGTACCGAGCAATTATCCGGCATGGAAATGATGGCGGTGAACCCGATGCAATATATTATCGCACCACGCTTTTTAGCCGGTGTCATTGCGGTGCCGCTACTCACCAGTATTTTTATGGCGGTGGCGATTTTGGGTGGTTATTTTGTGGCTACCGAAATGCTGGGTATTTACGAAGGTGTGTTTTGGTCGCAAATGCAAACCAATGTAGATTTTTATAGCGACTTAATGAATGGCATGATTAAAAGTTTGGTATTTGGTTTTGTGATTGTGTGGATAGCGGTATTTGAAGGCTATGATTGCATGCCAACCTCGGAAGGTTTGGGGCAGGCAACTACACGCACCGTGGTGCATGGCTCGTTGGCGGTGTTGGGTTTAGATTTTATTTTGACTGCGTTAATGTTTAGTGTTTAAAGCAAAAGCTGTTTACCACAAATAAACGCGAATATACGCAAATAAAAGCGCAAGCTTATTTTGCAGGTATGGTGCCGTAGGCGTTAATCTTCAAAACATTTGCTATTCGCGTTTATTTGCGGCAAGGCTTTAAAGGTTTTAGGAATTATCAATGAATACTCGAAATATAGAAATACTGGTTGGTGCGTTTGTTGTAATGGCAATAGTCGCAATGGTGATGCTGTCATTAAAAGTCAGCAATTTGGCCAGCTATGGTGGCGATAATGATAGCTACGAAATTCAGGCACAGTTTGAAAATATCGGCGGCTTAAAAGAGCGCTCGCCAGTGAGTGCCGGTGGCGTGCGAGTGGGTAAGGTCTCTGCCATTCATTATAACAATGAAGAATTTACCGCCGTGGTAACCATGCAAATAGAAGGCAGCTATCAGTTTCCCATCGATACCGCCGCCAGTATTTTAACCGCCGGTTTATTGGGTGAGCAATATGTTGGGTTAGACCCCGGTGGTGATGAAGAAATTTTGGTGGCCGGTGGCGAAATTGATATTACCCAATCTGCATTGGTGTTAGAGCAGGTGATTGGGCAGTTTTTGTATTCAAAGGCGCAGGAAGAGTAGAGTGATAACGAGCCTTTCACAAAAGCAGGCAAGTCAGAAAACATTAACAGGCATCGTCATCTCAGCATGATTTTGGCTGAGATCCGGAGACTTTAATACGCTTAATTTTATTGCCGTTGTTTTTAAAGAAAATATTTTAAAGAAGAATAATATGATGAAAATTTTAATTTTATGTTTTTTGTTAATGCAAAGCACATTGAGTTTTGCCGCTAATGCTGGCCCCGCCGAGCTAATTAAACAAACCTCCGAAAAAGTGCTAAGTGCACTCGATGAAAACAAAGAAAAATATAAAGAACAGCCAGAAGAAATTTTTAAACTGGTAAACGATATTATTTTGCCGCATTTAGATTTTCGCGCCATGAGTAAATTAGCACTGGGCAAAAACTGGCGTAAAGCCAACCACGAGCAGCAACATCGTTTTGTGAATGCTTTTAAAACCATGTTGATTCGCACTTACAGCAAGTCATTAACCGAATATGCGGGGCAAGAAATTAAGTTTTTACCCTATCACCCACCAGCAGCGGGTAAGCGCACCACAAAAGTGAAAACCGTCATTGACCAAGGTGCGGGGCCGGATATTCCCATTACTTATAGTTTGCGAATTAAAAATGATATTTGGAAAGTTTACGATATTAAAATTGATGGCATTAGTTTGGTGACCAATTATCGTAATAGCTTTGCTTCGGATATTCGTAAAGTGGGGATTGATGGACTTATTGAACAGCTGCTGGCAAAGTCAGCAGGTACGCGGGATAAAGGCTGATGGCTTCAAAGAAAAAGACAACGCGAAAAACGCAAATATCCGCAAATAACCGCAAGTATAGCAATTGTGTATTTGTGACTTATTATCCAAAAGTGCTTTTGTTTTTATTCGCGGCCATTTGCGGTTATTTGCGTTCATTAGCGTTGTCTTTTTCTTTTAATACTCACAACATCACCGAGCAAAACTAACCATGCTCAAACTCGAACAAACCAAAAACCAGCTAAAACTCACCGGCGAGGTCAATTTCGACAGCGTCGCTAGTCTGCTCAATCAACCCCAAATAAACTTCGCTGCCGCAGAAAACAACCAAATCGACGTTGATTTATCCCAAATCACCCGCTTTAACAGTGCATCTTTAGCACTTTTGATCGAATGGATGAAAAAGGCCGAGCAATCAGGGGTGCAAATAAAGTATCATAGCGCCCCTGAACAACTTATGAAAATTGCCGAAGCCTATGGCGTTCTGCAGGAGTTGCCCCTGTCATCCACAAGTCTTTAAATGTAACGTTATAATGTGCGATGATTAATTTTGCTGGTTAAGTAGAAATTGAATGAATAAGCTGTTAATTCAGGGTGGTGTCACCCTTAATGGAGATGTGCGAATCTCCGGCGCAAAAAATGCAGTATTGCCCATATTGGCTGCCACGCTGTTGGCGGAGGGCGTGTCGATTGTGCAAAACGTTCCCCACTTACATGACGTAACCACCACCATGGCCCTGTTGGGTAGCATGGGTGTGTCGGTGACTGTGGATGAAACCATGAGTCTGGAGGTGGATGCCTCCACATTGACCACTCAGGTCGCCCCCTATGATTTAGTGCGCACCATGCGTTCATCCATATTAGTGCTCGGCCCGTTACTCGCCCGTTATGGTTATGCGGAAGTATCCCTGCCCGGTGGTTGTGCAATTGGTTCGCGGCCGGTGAATATCCACATTAAGGGTATGCAGGAAATGGGCGCGGATATCGAAGTTAAAAATGGTTATATCATCGCCAAAGCCGAGCGTTTGAAAGGCGCGCGTATTGTGATGGACATGGTGACCGTCACCGGCACTGAAAATTTATTAATGGCAGCGGTGCTGGCAGATGGCATAACTATATTAGAAAATGCCGCACGTGAGCCGGAAGTGACTGATCTGGTCAATTTCTTAAATAAAATGGGCGCAAAAATTTCCGGTGGCGGCACTGATACTTTAACCATTGAAGGTGTCGAATCACTACAGGGTACCACCTATAAAGTAGTACCCGACAGAATTGAAACCGGCACCTTTTTAGTCGCTGCCGCTATCACCGGTGGCAAAGTTAAAGTTAAAGATACTGACCCCACATTATTAGATGCGGTGTTAGATAAACTGCGTGATGCAGGTGCCAAAATTACAGTCGGTGACGACTGGATTGAGCTGGACATGCAGGGTAAGCGCCCGCAGGCAGTAAATGTGCGAACTGCGCCATATCCTGCATTCCCGACAGATATGCAGGCGCAGTTTACCGCTTTAAATGTAGTGGCTGAAGGCACCGGTACTATCGTTGAAACCATTTTTGAAAATCGCTTTATGCACGTGCAAGAATTACAACGCATGGGTGCGAATATTGAAGTGGAAGGTAACACCGCAATTGTGCGCGGTGTAGAAACATTAAATGCGGCACCGATTATGGCAACCGATTTACGTGCATCTGCGAGTTTAATTTTGGCAGGTTTAGTGGCGGCGGGTGAAACCGAAGTGCTGCGCATTTACCATATTGATCGGGGCTATGAACTAATTGAAGAAAAGTTAGCTTATCTTGGCGCTGAAATTAAGCGAGTTGCTGAATAAATCGACAACTTATATTTACTATTAGAGGCCTTTGCACGATAGAATCACAAGTAAAAATGGTTAAAATATCACTGCTTTTCGTTAGAAAACTTGTCAATATCTAGATATTAACTGCGTTTCCTGCCTCAATCAGTAAAATTTTAGCGCATTTTTCTTTTGCGCCTCTATCGTGCAAAGGTCTCTATTAATTAAAACTAAACCACGAAAAAAAACATGAGCAATACAATAACCATCGCCTTATCAAAAGGCCGCATATTTAAAGAAACTCTGCCGTTATTAAAAGCGGCGGGCATCACCCCGAAAGACGATCCAGAAAAAAGCCGCAAGCTAATTTTGGACACCAATCAGGATGACATAAAGTTAGTTATTATTCGCGCCACCGATGTACCCACTTATGTGCAATACGGGGCAGCCGATATTGGCGTTGCGGGTAAAGACGTTTTAATGGAGCACGGCGGAGACGGTTTATATGAGCTAGTCGATTTACACATTGCAAAATGTAAATTAATGACCGCTGGCATGATTGATTACAAACCCCATGGCGGACGTTTACGCGTCGCCACAAAATTTGTCAATGTCGCACGCCAGTATTTTGCCGAGCAGGGCCAGCAGGTTGAAGTGATTAAACTTTATGGCTCGATGGAGTTAGGGCCGATTGTTGGCTTGTCGGATTTAATTGTGGATGTAGTTGATACCGGTAACACCTTAAAAGCAAATGGCTTAAAACCGATGGATCACATTGCCGATGTGAGTTCGCGCTTAATTGTAAATAAAGCGTCGTTAAAAGTTAAACACGATCGTATTCAAGAAATGGTCGAACAGATGAAGCAGGCAGTTAATAAGTGAGTGGCGAGAGCATGATTGAAATTTCACAACTTAATGCTAAACAAAATGATTTTTGGCAACAGCTAGATAAAACCTTGGCGTGGGAATCGGTTTCGGACGATGCGGTATTTAATACCGTCAATGATATTTTAAAAGACGTAAAAAAACGCGGCGATGCGGCGGTGATTGAATACACCAATAAATTTGATCGCGTCAATATTAATGAAATGTCTGAACTGGAAATTTCGCAATCGCGCTTGCAAGAATCATTAAATAAAATTCCAGCGGCACAACGCGAAGCCTTAGAAAAAGCAGCAGCGCGTGTGCGTGATTATGCCGAGCATCAAAAGATAGAATCGTGGAATTACACCGAAGCTGACGGCACATTTTTAGGTCAACAAGTTTCGCCGATGGATCGCGCTGGTTTATATGTGCCCGGTGGAAAAGCCGCTTATCCTTCATCCGTAATAATGAATGCAATCCCCGCAAAAGTGGCGGGTGTGCCCGAATTAATTATGGTTGTGCCAACCCCCGATGGTGAAGTAAACGATTTGGTTTTTGCCGCCGCTGCCATCGCCGGTGTTGATAGAGTATTCGCAATTGGCGGCGCGCAAGCAGTTGCGGCGTTAGCGTATGGCACCGAAACGATTCCTAAAGTTGATAAAATAGTTGGCCCCGGGAATATTTATGTCGCCACTGCAAAACGCATGGTGTTTGGTGCTGCCGGCATTGATATGATTGCAGGGCCGTCAGAAATTTGTATTGTTTGCGATGGCAAAACCGATGCAGATTGGATTGCGATGGATTTGTTTTCGCAGGCCGAGCACGATGAAGATGCACAATCTATTTTGGTTTGTCCCGATGCTGAATTTATTGCACAGGTAAAAACCAGCATAGAAAAACTTATTAAAGACATGCCGCGTGCAGAAATTATAAAAAAATCGTTAACTGAACGCGGTGTAATGATTGAAGTTTCTGATATTGATGAAGCGATAGCAGTGGCAAATTATATTGCACCAGAACATTTAGAATTATCGATTGAAAATGCGCGCCAAAGATCAAAAGAAATTCGCCATGCGGGTGCTATTTTTATTGGGCGTTATACGGCAGAAGCATTAGGCGATTACTGTGCAGGGCCAAATCATGTTTTACCCACTTCGCGCACAGCACGTTTTTCATCACCACTGGGTGTGTATGATTTTCAAAAGCGTTCGAGTTTAATTGATTGTTCGCAGGCAGGTGCATCGGAATTAGCCAAAACGGCATCGGTATTGGCGCATGGTGAAGGTTTAACCGCGCATGCTAGATCTGCTGAATATAGAATTAAAAAATAAATGCAGAATCTAAATGTAGGAGTGATCTTTAGATCACAACTTGTCGCTGTAACTTGCAGGTATTGGAAGCGGTTCGTATTATTCAGCTTGAAAAATCTATGAGCAATGTTATCCAATTCAAAAAACCAAAACCCTCTGAAAAACACAAAGGTAAATTATTGTGCAAACGTAATTTTCATAAGTGGGAAGTAGACCAAGAAAAACAGTTTGATGTTAAACAGGGCAGGTTGGTAACGGTTTATAAATGCAAACGTTGCGGTAAGTTTAAAACAGAAACAAAATAAAAAGCCACGGTAATAAATATAGCTTTTTATTTTGGTGTTACTTAGAAATTATAAACTAGTGTAACGGTTGTGATGGTATCCGTTTTTTTTGTGTTAACGGGCACATCAGAGTTATTCTTAATTTCATAAGAAAATTTAGCGCCTAAATTTCCAATAATCACCAGTTTCAAAAAAGTTTCTGATTTACTGTAGGTATTCGAGCTGCCAGATTCAACGTAGAAGTTTTGATTAAATTCAGAAGTTTCACTGATTTTATAAGCGTATTTAAGTTCACCATCGAGAACTGCTTCCTGCTCTTCAATGCCGAGGTCGGTCTCAAGATCTTTATAACCTAAACCCAGTGATACTTCGAGGCTGTGTTTGCCAAGGCCTGAATAAACATGGCCCATACCAAACGAAATAACTGATTGGTGATCGTAGCCACTAAACTCATCTTCTTCGTGTCTAATCTTGCCGTAAGCAAAGGTTTTTTCTGCAAAGCGATATTCTGATTTTTCAGTAAATACAATACTGTTCGCACTATCAACACCAGAGTTTGATGATTTTAATAATTCCAGTTTTGCGTTGTGATCCCATTTGTCTATTTTTTTTCCTATGCCTAATTTTGCATTGAGCGTTTTAGCATCGGCATTACCGGAGGTGGAGGTGTAGCCAAACTCGCCTTCGCCGGTTAAGTCATCTGCGAATGCAGGTAATGAAATTAATGCGCCAGATATTAATAGCGTAGTGATTGAATTGTTGTTTAACATTTGTTGCCTCTATAAAAAATATTAAAATAAAATTTTAAAAAATCGAAAAATAATTAACTAACTTTATCCATGTGCACATCCATTTGAGGGTATGGAATACTGATACCCGCTTCATCAAATGCCAGCTTTACCTGTTCATGGCAATCGAAATAGATATCCCAGTAATCAGCGGTTTTGCACCAGCCACGCACGGTAAAGTTAACACTGCTGTCACCAAGCTCGCTGACCGCAACTAAAGGCGCAGGATCGGCTAAGGTTTTGTCATGTGACGTGATTATATTCATTAGTACGTCTTTGGCTTTTTTTATGTCATCGCCATAACCAATGCCAAACGTCATATCTACGCGACGGGTTGCTTTGGCAGAATAGTTGGTGATTACGCCACCGTAAACGGCTGAGTTTGGAACAATACTTTCTTTATTATCGAAGGTTAAAATGGTGGTGGTGAAAACATGAATTTTTTCGACAATACCTTCTACCCCTGCAGCGTTAACAAAGTCGCCGAGTTTAAACGGACGAAATACCAGTAACATTACCCCCGCAGCAAAGTTGCTTAAAGAGTCTTTTAACGCTAAACCAACCGCCAGGCCCGCAGCACCTAATAATGCAATTAAGGAAGTGGTGTCTATGCCTAGTTGGCTTAATGCCGCAATGATAACAACCAGTAAGAGTGCCCAGCTCATTAGCGACTGAACAAAGTCTACCAGCATCTCATCCATTTTAGAGCGGCTTAAGCCTTTGCCTACTAATGCTGTAAATTTTGAGACTAGCCATTTACCAATAATAAAAACCACCAGCGCCTGTGCGCCACTAATTCCCCAGGGAATGATGTAGGTATCAATTAAAGTTTGTAGTTTGTCTGCTGATAATTGGTCAAGCATAATAATCCCTCGGTTTGTTTTATTGTGAAATCAAAAAATTAAATATAGGTGTACGAGCGCAAGCAAGCAGGAAAAGCTGATTTTAATTTTTTCATTTGTGTTCTTCGGTATGTAAATTTTAAATGGGCGTATCTTACCTTATCTGTCCCTAAAGTGGTAATGAATATACGGCAGTAAAATAGATATAAAGCTAGATTTTGGGCTTGCGAAGAATGAGGGGAGGGCGGGTTTAAATTTATCGGTGCCAGTTGAAAGCCGACACCGATAAAGCGATTTTAATTAACGGTTATTTTTCTGGGTTTAACAATGTCTTGTTTTGGAATGTGCAATGTCAAAACGCCATTGTCATATTTCGCTTCAATGCCATCGGCGTTAATGCCTTCAGGCAGTGTAAATTGTCGATAAAAAACTCCGTGTTTACGTTCCACGCGTTTATAGTTCTGCTGGTCTTTTTTAAGTTCGCTATTGCGCTCGCCTTTAATGCTCAAAATGTTTTTTTCCATTTGTATGTCGATGCTGTTTGCGGTAACGCCAGGAACATCGGCGACAAGCAGAAATTGATTGTCTTCTTCTTTAATATCAACAGCAGGTGTCCAGTCGCTAATAATTTCATGTTCTTGGTTTTTTGTTTTGTATGCGTATGCACGATTCATTTCATGTTGAAGTTGGTCAAAAATATTCCAATGATTACGTTGTGTCAGGCTCATAGTTTTTCTCCAAATAAGTTAAAAATTTTGCCATTTATGTGGCTTAAATAGTAGATGGAGATATAAAAATAGTTTTCAAGTTTAAATGTAATATTTTATAATAAATATTTAGCTTGTTGATTTTATCTGCGTTTTATATTTATGTTATTATTAACGAATGAAATTTGAGAGTAATAACATGCCAGAAAAAACAGCGAGCTTTAAAGTAGAAGAACTAATTCGTAAAGAAGTTCAGGCAATCAATGCCTATCACGTTCCAAACCCCGGCGACATGATTAAACTAGATGCTATGGAAAACCCATATCGTATGCCGGATGCATTAATGGATGAATGGCTAGAATTAATTAAGCGCGCAGAAATAAATCGTTACCCAGACCCTTCAGCGGCTAAGCTTTCTGCTGCGTTAGAAAAATACATGGGGGTGCCAAAAAATATATCAAGTGCAAATAATAAAATAATTTTAGGCAATGGTTCGGATGAATTAATTCAAATTTTAGCCATGGCAGTTGCAAAGTCGGGTAGCAAAATACTGGCGCCAGAACCAGGCTTTGTTATGTATAACATGATCGCAACGTTTGTTGGAATGGAATATATTGGCGTGCCTTTAAAGGCCGATTTTTCTTTGGATATGCCGGCAATGTTATCAGCTATAAAAGAGCAGCAACCCGCATTAATTTTTTTAGCTTACCCCAATAACCCTACCGGCAATTTATTTTCTGATAATGATATTGTCGAAATCATAAATGCAGCGCAAGGTTTAGTCGTAGTTGACGAAGCTTACCATCCCTTTGCCTGTGAAAGTTTTATGTCGCGTGTAGGTGAGTTTGATAATTTATTAGTGATGCGCACGGTTTCAAAAATGGGGTTGGCGGGTTTGCGTTTAGGTTTGTTGGCGGGGCCGCAAAAATGGATTACAGAATTAGATAAAATTCGCTTGCCATATAATATAAATATTTTAACGCAAGTGACCGCGGAGTTTGCAATAAAACATGCGGGTGTTTTTGAGGCGCAGGCAAAAATTATTCGTGAACAACGTGAATGGTTGTTTGATGAATTAAATAAGTTTTCACAGTTTGAAGTGTATCCGAGCCGGGCTAATTTTATTTTGTTAAAAGTGTTAGAGGGCGATGCAACAAAAATTTTTGAAGGTTTAAAGCAGCAGGGTATATTAATTAAAAATTCACATTCTGCGGGTGGTGTATTAACCCAATGTTTAAGAGTGACCGTGGGTAAGCCAGAAGAAAATGCAGCGCTTATTGATGCGTTAAAGATTTTGTAGGAGTTGGCTTTAGCTGGCGAAGCAAGATGCGATGCGTAGCGAGCAGGAGGCAGTTTTTGAAAGCAATAATTTACTGCTCGCTACGCATCGCGTGATTTATCGTCAGCTAAAGCTAACTCCTACATGAAGTATCTAGTTTTATTCTTTAGGGCGCTGTCCTAAAATTGCTTGTGTTACAAAACTTTGTCGTTCACGAACACCATTAATTGAGATTTTATCGCCGGGTCGTCCATTGGCAATGGCATTTAAAACATCCCGTGTGTCTCGAATAATTTCATTATTTATATGAGTAATAATATCACCTACTTTTATCCCTGCCATTTCTGCTGGGCCTTGATCAAATACATCGGTAATTAAAACGCCTTGAATGTTTTGCAGGCCAACTCGGTTTAGTAATTGCTCGTTTAAGTCGACACCTTCTACTCCTAACCAACCACGAATAACTTCACCATTTTCTAAAATTTGCTTAATAACATCGGTAACTAAATTAATGGGAATGGCAAAACTAATGCCTAAATAATTTCCGGTTTGACTATAAATAGCAGAGTTAATGGCAAGTATTTCACCGCTGGTGTTGATGAGTGCACCTCCCGAGTTACCGCGATTTATGGCCGCATCGGTTTGAATAAAATTTTCGTAAGTATTTAAACCCACACGGTCGCGGCCGGTTGCACTAATAATTCCTTGGGTAACCGTTTGCCCAATGCCGAAAGGGTTGCCGATAGCTAATACAATATCGCCAACTTGAGTTCGGTTGCTGTCGGCAATTTTAATGGCGTGTAGTTGTTTTAGTGGAATAGAAATAACCGCAATATCGGTGTCTGGGTCTAGGCCAATTACCTGCGCATCAAAACGCCTTCCATCGTGCAGCATCACTTCAATTCTTTGTGCGTTGGCAACCACGTGATTATTAGTGACGATATATCCATCGGCGCTAATAATTACACCCGAACCTTTGTTGGGGCGAATTTTAAAGGTGGGTTTTTCATTGGTGATACTTTTTTTATTTTTGGGTAGTAAGTTTGGCTCGTCTTTAACCAAACGATATGCATTAATACTCACCACTGAAATGGCGGCTTTATCTACGGCGTTTGCGTAACTGTCATGGTTTTGAATAGTGTGAGCTGGAATGCTTAATAAGGTTTTAAGATTAACATTAGATAAAATAGTAATAATACCGCCGATGAGCAGGCCAAATAACGCCCAGCCAAAAAGAAAACGTGTAGAATGCGATGGTTTCATATTTTATTAAATCCAAATTAGCGGAGCTTTTATGACAGACGTTAATGTGACACAACTTAACGCAATTGTAGAGTATTGTAATGACCGGTTGCGAATTAATGAGTTCAATGATTATTGCCCAAATGGTTTGCAGGTTGAAGGTAAAAGTGATGTTAGCCGAATTATTTGTGGGGTAACGGCCTGTCAGGATTTAATTGAAGCGGCGATTGAAAAAAAAGCTGATGCGATTTTAGTGCATCACGGATATTTTTGGAAAAATGAAAGTGCGGTAATTACGGGAATAAAACGCCAGCGTATTCAACGTTTACTTGAACATGGTATTAGTTTATTGGCGTATCATTTGCCACTGGATGCACACCCCGATTTAGGTAATAACGTAACGCTGGCGCAAACATTAAATTTACAAGTTAATGGCCATGCTGAAAATGGTTTGCTGTGGAATGGTGAATTAACGACACCATTATTGGCGAATGAGTTTGCTGCCCATATTGAGTTGTGCTTAAAACGCAAGCCATTGCATCTGTCATCAAAGTCTAAGCAGCCCATTAAAACCCTTGGCTGGTGTACGGGTGGGGCGCAGCATTATATTGAGGAAGCGGCGGCAATGGGGCTGGATGCGTTTATTAGTGGTGAAGTGTCAGAGCAAACTTTTCATTTGGCGCAGGAGTTAGATATTCATTACTTTGCGGCGGGCCATCATGCGACGGAGTCTTATGGTGTGCAGGCATTGGGTGCGCAGTTGGCGAGTCGGTTTAAGCTGGATGTTGAGTTTGTAGATATTACTAATCCAGTTTGATTTTTGTATTGAGTGGTGTTTTCGAAAGCCTGTCGCTAGCTTTAGTTGGCGATATATCCAAGTTAAATTATTGATATATAAGTAAATAATTATTTAGTTCTTGGATAAAAACCTCAAATGAAGTATGATACTGCGGCAAATTTTCCGTACCCCTTAATGAAATATATTTAAGGGACACATAAAAAATACGGTTTTCTGGATGAAGCGTGCGGCCTAATAAATTATGGGTAGTAAGTGGATGTGTCAGAAACCAACATTTCAATCAAATTAGTCTAAGAGAGGTACTCATGACTACAGACGGCGCAGATTTAGCCAAACGCCGCTTTCTGACAAACACCACTGCTGTAATTGGTGCTGTTGGAGCTGGTTTTGTCGCTGTACCCTTCCTATCTTCCTGGGCTCCTAGTGAGCGTGCCAAAACTGCAGGTGCGCCTGTAGAAGTGGATATCAGTAAGTTAGCGGAAGGTCAATTGTTAACAGTTGAATGGCGCGGTAAGCCGGTATGGGTTATCAAGCTTACCGAGCAGAATTTAGAAGACCTGCCAACACTAGATGGGGAGCTTCGTGATCCTGCATCTGAAAATGATCAGCAGCCTACTTATGCTCAAAACCCAACGCGTTCAATTAAGCCTAATGTTATCGTGATGGTTGGTCTTTGTACTCACTTAGGTTGTTCACCAACTTATCGTCCTGAAATGGGTGCGGCAGATTTAGGTGGCGCTAGCTGGAAAGGCGGTTTCTTTTGCCCTTGTCACGGTTCTAAATTTGACCTTGTCGGTCGTGTTTATGCAGGTGTACCTGCTCCATTAAACTTAGAAGTACCACCGCATTACTATAAGAGTGATCGCACTATTCTGGTAGGCGAAGACGGAGGGCAGGCATAATGTTTAAAAGTTTAATGACATGGGTTGATGATCGCTTCCCAGCCACAAAAATGTGGAATGAGCATCTAGCCGAATACTATGCACCAAAAAACTTTAACTTTTGGTACTTCTTTGGTTCACTGGCATTATTAGTTCTGGTTATTCAGATAGTCTCAGGTATCTTCCTGACCATGCACTACAAGCCAGATGGTGCGATTGCTTTTGCCTCGGTAGAATACATCATGCGTGATGTACCCTACGGCTGGTTGATTCGTTACATCCACTCTACGGGTGCAACGGCCTTCTTCGTGGTGGTTTATCTGCACATGTTCCGTGGCTTAATGTACGGTTCATTTAAGAAACCGCGCGAATTAGTGTGGCTGTTTGGTATGTTTATCTACCTTGCATTAATGGCTGAAGCGTTCATGGGTTACTTACTACCTTGGGGTCAAATGTCATTCTGGGGTGCGCAGGTAATTATTTCATTGTTTGGTGCATTGCCGATTATTGGTGAGCCTTTAACGCTGTGGATTCGTGGTGACTTTGTTATATCCGATGCAACCTTAAACCGTTTCTTCGCATTACACGTTATTGCATTACCCCTAGTTATCATCGGCTTAGTTGTGGCACACATTCTTGCATTGCATGAAGTGGGCTCAAATAATCCGGAAGGTATCGAAATTAAGAAACACAAAGACGAAAATGGTATTCCGCTAGACGGCATCCCATTCCACCCTTACTACTCGGTTAAAGATATCGTAGGCGTAATTGTGTTCTTGTTCTTCTTCGCATTGGTTCTGTTCTTTGCACCAGAGGGCGGCGGCTACTTATTAGAGCACGCCAACTTTATTCCGTCTGATCCATTGAAAACGCCAGAGCATATTGCACCGGTTTGGTACTTCACGCCGTTCTACGCAATTTTACGTGCGGTTCCCGATAAGTTGATGGGTGTTATCGCAATGGGCGCAGCGATTGTTGTGTTGTTCTTATTGCCGTGGATAGATCAGTGTAAAGTGAAATCAATTCGTTATCGTGGCACAAGCTTTAAAGTATTGCTGGCGGTTTTTGTTGTTTCATTCTTTGCTTTGGGTGTGTTGGGTATTTTACCGGCAACACCAACATTGACATTGTTATCACAAATTTTCAGCTTGTTATATTTTGGCTTCTTTGTTGCTTTGTACTTCACATCGAAGAACGAAAAAACCAAGCCTGTACCTGAGAGGATCACCAAATGATGAATTTTTTTGGTAAGAGTTTAATTAGCATCATTCTTTTAGGTTTCTCAAGCTTGGTAATGGCCGCTGGCAGCAGCGTGCCGTTAGATAAAGCACCAGGGGACTTAACTGATAACGAGTCTTTAAAGCGTGGCGCACAAGCTTTTGCAGATAACTGCTTAAGTTGTCACGCAGCCGATTACATGCGTTATAACCGCATAGGCAAAGACTTGGGGTGGAGCGATATAGAAATTAGCGATAAATTAATTAACACCCGTAGCGCCGATGGCGAAAAAACCAAAACGGGTCAGTTAATGAAAGTTGCAATGGATAACGACTACTCTCAAGTTGCCTTCGGCACAAAAATTCCCGGCTTAACGGTAATTGCACGTGCTAAAGGTGGAGATTGGTTATACACCTATTTACGCACTTTCTATCTAGATGATTCACGCCCCATGGGTATGAATAATTTAGTTTTTCCTGATGTGGGTATGCCGCATGTATTGTGGGAAAAGCAGGGCTTACAAAAGGCTGTTTTCAAAACTGAGGCAGGTACAGACGGTAATGACAAACACGTATTTGATAAAATGGAAATTGTACAAGCCGGTACAATGTCTGTAGAAGAATACGATGCTTATGCAGCAGATTTGGTTAACTTCATGGTTTACATGGGTGAGCCAATGCAGTTAGAGCGTAAGAGTTTGGGCATTAAAGTGCTTATCTTTTTATTCTTCTTCGCCATTGTTGCTTACTTGCTGAAGAAAGAATACTGGAAAGACGTCCATTAAAAAACATCACTTGATATAAGTCGTTAGTTGCTGATTAGTGTTTAAACAGCTCTGCTGTTTAAGTGTTAATTTGTGGCTCGCGACTTCTGTCTTTTAGGCTACTGAATTTTTAGAGGTTTAATATTATGGCGTCGAATACTCTCGCCAATCGCAGATCAGTAATGAATCTGTTTACATCACCGACTTGCCCTTATAGCCATTTATCTCGCATTGTTTTGGCTGAAAAAGATATTACTTATGAATCGATTGATGTCGATTCAAGTAATCCACCAGAAGATTTGTCTGAGCTTAATCCTTACAATACGGTGCCGACTTTAATCGACCGTGATTTAGTGTTGTATGACTCACGGGTCATTGTTGAATATTTAGATGAGCGTTTTCCGCACCCGCCTTTAATGCCAGTTGACCCAGTGTCGCGTGCAAAAACACGTTTAGCATTGCACCGTGTTGAGAAAGATTGGTTTCCATTGATGCATGATATTTTGCACAAAGGTGAAAAAGCGGCCGCCAAAGCACGTAAAGAATTACGTGAAAGTATTATCTCATCAAATGAATTATTTAAAGCGCTGCCTTTCTTTTTAAGTGAAGATTACAGCTTAGTTGATGCCACTATTACACCATTATTGTGGCGCTTACCTGTATTGGGAATTGAATTACCTGCAGAAGCAAAAGCAGTAAGTGATTATGCGCAACGTATTTTTGAGCGCGAAGCGTTTCAGTTAAGTTTGTCAGAAGCTGAAAGAGAAATGCACCTGTAGTTTATGCCCCGGCATGCCGTTTAGTTGAGTAATTGATAATGGAAAAAATGACATCTAGTCGCCCTTATTTAATAAGAGCGCTGTACCAATGGATTATCGATAACGGTACAACACCATACATTTTAGTCGATGCTTTAGTGAATGGCGTGGATGTTCCAGAACAGCATATTCAGGATGATAAAATTGTGCTGAATATTGCGCCGATGGCAGTAGAAGGTTTAACGCTGGGTGATGATGCAATAAGTTTTAGTGCGCGCTTTAGTGGTAAATCAATGAACCTGTTAGTGCCAATTGAATCTGTGCTGGCAATTTATGCCAGAGAAAATGGTCAAGGCATGATGTTTAATGAAGAGCTGGGCTCAGGCAATTCCCCCACCGACCCTTCTGATGACCCTAGCCCTAAAAATGATAAATCAAAGCCAGCGCTACGCGTGGTTAAATAATACATCTTAAATTGTGTGTGGTTAAAAAATATTATCGCTAAAGCCCATACTTATATTGGTGTCTGTTTCTGTTCCGTGATTTTTATTTGAATACACTTGTTTATCTGCATAGCGTTGTATCATTGCGTTAAGGCCCGTACCGCTATCAATAATATTAAATATAATGTTATCTGCAAGCTGTTCAATATGCAGAGCGATTTTTTCAGGTGATGCACCCGCCGCATTATTTAAAATATTACTCAGTGTCTATGTCATCGTTTGCTCGGCGAGTATTTGAACTGTATTAGGGTTTATATTACTTACTAATGCAAGTTGAGTCGTTGGTTTTTGTGATTGCCACTGTTAAATAATGTGCGAAATATAATTTTCAATATTTTGCATTTTTCCACAATACTGTTTCAGAAATATAAGAGCTTATGTGAATAAATTTGTACTAGCATTAAAATTAGAAAGCTAAAGTACTGAGTTATCAGGAAGTGTTTTTTTCGGATTTAAAATATGATTTTTATCAAAAACGTGTTTTATTTCATGCATTAAATTAATTTCGGTGTAGCTAAGTTCTTTGGAAATATATTCACGTTTTTCCATGCCAACGCCATGTTCACCCGATAAGCTGCCGTTTAAATTTAGCACTAAATCAAATACATCATTAAGGCAGTTGTGTGCCGCTTGCATTTCATTTTTGTCATCGGGGTTAACCAATAAATTAACGTGAATATTGCCATTGCCCGCGTGTCCGAAATTAACAATTTTTATGCTGTGCTTTTTAGCTAAATCATCTAGCCCATTTATCAGTGCAGGAATATTTGAAACGGGAACAACAACATCTTCATTTATTTTTTTAGGCGCAATTTTACGCAGAGAAGGTGACAGCGCTTTACGCGTTTTCCAAAGCGCGGCGGCTTCTTTTTTAGTTTGTGCAAGTTCGGTTTCAATGTGTCCGTTAACCTTACAAGCGGCAAAAATAATATCGGAATCTTGTTGAATTGTTTGCGCGTGCCCATCCACTTCAATCATTAACATGGCAGCGGCATCGGTGGGCAGGGGTGTGCTTGAATAATCGCGCACCATATCCAGTGCGTTCTTATCCATAAATTCTAATGCACAGGGTGTCACTGATTGCGCCATAATATTTGAAACAGCACGGGCCGCAGCATCAACGCTATTGTATGTCGATTTTAATGTGTGTTTGGCAGAGGGCAGTGGTAACAGTTTTAAGGTGGCCTGTGTAATGAGCGCGAGGTTGCCTTCTGAGCCAATGATAAGCCGAGTTAAATCATAACCGACTACGCCTTTTGTGGTGTGGGTGCCGCACTTAATGAACTCGCCATTGCCGGTAATGGCGCGTAGCCCTAATGTGTTTTCTCTGCAGGTGCCATACTTTACGGCGCGCGGGCCAGCGGAATTATAGGCCAAGTTTCCGCCTACCGAACAGAAGGCGGCACTGGTTGGGTCGGGCGCCCAAAATAAATTATGTTTAGCTGCGCATTGTTGTACTTCTAAATTAGTGACACCTGGTTGTACATCAATACTGCGATTTTTTTCGTCCATTGAAACTATGTTATTCATTTTTTCAAATGAGATAACAACGCCATTATTAATGGGAACCGTTGCGCCGGTAGTGCCCGTGCCGCGACCCCGAGCAATTAAAGGCTGTTTAAATTCATTGCAAAGCTTAACTATTTTTTGTACCTGCATTTCTTCAGTTGGAAAAACAACCGCCATGGGTTGAGCTTGGCGTCGGCTATTGTCATAGCCGTAAGCTAAACATTCGGCAGCATCGGTTAAAATATTTTTAGAAGAAATAATTTTTCTTAATTGTTTGATAAAAAGTTGAGTCATTACGATTGAGCTTTGTACATGTTGCGATAAATTTTATGAGCTAGTTTTTAAAAACTAGGCTCCCATTAATTGAGAATCAACTAAGTCACCCAAACAGTGAATAATAAGTAAATGGGTTTCTTGAATGCGAATAGGTGAGTCGGAGTCAACACGAATTTCAACATCATCTTGTTGCATACGTGCGCTAACTTCTCCACCGTTATGTCCGGTAAGCGCAATGATTTTTATATTGCGTTCATGGGCGGTGTCGATGGCGCTAACAATATTGCCAGAGTTTCCGCTGGTGGTAATAATTAATAAAATATCTGTGTCTTGCCCTAACGCGGCGACTTGCCTTGAAAAAATTTGGTCATAGCTATAATCATTAGCGATGGAAGTGAGCACCGAGGTATCAGTTGATAATGCAATGGCGGGTAAGCCCGGGCGTTCCATTTGAAAACGGTTTAACATTTTAGATGAAAATAATTGGGCCTCACCGGCAGAGCCGCCATTACCACAAGATAAAATTTTTCCACCGGCGAGCAAGCTGTGGGTCATTAATTGTGCGCCCAATGTAATGGCATGTTTGGCTTTTTCTAGTGTGCGTTGTTTAGTGGCAATGTTTTCTGCAAAGTTGTGTTCGATTATTTCAGTTAGATTCATATTTTTTCAGTTTAATATAGGATGAGACCTTTGCGCCTCTATCGTGCAAAGGTCTCAGGATTTATTAAAGCATTAAAATGCATTTTTAATCCATTCAATTTTTAAGTTTGGGCTTTCACCGGTCATTGCAATAACATCAAAGCGAGCATTGTATTCACGACCTTTTTGTTGCATATAAAAGAGCGCGGTTTTTTGAATTTTTTGCTGCTTGCTGGGCGTTACACTTTCTTTTGCGCCACCATAATTTAGATTTTTTCGGTAGCGCACTTCTATAAACACCAGTGTATTTTGGTGTTGCATAATTAAATCAATTTCACCGTAGCGGCTGTGAAAATTTTTATCAATAAATTTTAGACCATTTTCAGTTAAATAGTCGCAGGCCAACTGTTCGGCAACTTTACCTTTAGTTAAGCGGCTGCTGAATAGTTTGAGTTTCATCTGCATGAGTTTTATTTAAACTTAAATTGATGGGTTGAGTGTTAATGTCAATTAATGTGGGGATGCCGCGCTTAAATTTTGCCGATAATAATTCACGATGAATACGGTTAAGTGGGTCGAGATAAAGATTACCGGTTTGACCAGAAAAACGCTCATAGCTTTTTTCTTGTAGGCGTCCTAAGAAGGGAATTAAATTATAAGCATCGACACCCAGTGCAAAAAAACGCGTGTAGCGTTGTTGTTCGGGCCAGTAATTAATTAGCGATTGTTTGGCCTTGCTTGGTTTGTTGAGTATCCATGGCATATCTAAAAAATTTAAGTCATCAATGTCTCTATCGGCTTGCTTGTTTATTTGTCCGGTGAAGGCATGGGATGTGGCATAAACGGGAATTTCACCGGCGTAATGAAATTTAAATTGCGGCTTTAATTGGCGTGCATCTTTGGGGGTGGCGGCCATAAAAATCATATCCACATCTTGTCGACGATAAGGAGTAAATTCCATTTTAGTGCCCATCACATTTTTAATGGCGCGGTAGCGACTGTAACTTTGTTTAATATTTAGCATGTTCTGGATAGGTTGCTTAAAATCATTTTTATTTGCAATATAAGTTTGGGCGGTAACTACCCTGCCGCCAAGTTCTTCAAAGCGTAATTGAAATGCATTGCGTAAGCGCTCACCCCAAGGCCCTTCGGGCACGAGTACCGCTGCGTGAGTGCGGGAATGACGAAAGGCCATTTCGGCGGCTTGGCGTGCTTCATCCTCTGGCAGTAATCCAAATTGAAATAGGTTGGGGCTAACATCAGATTGGCTACTGGCATAGTTGAGCGTGAGGGTGGGAACGTCCATTAATGTGCCTTGGGTTAAAATATCCACCGCCGATTTAATAAACGGCCCGATAATAAAATCGGCTCCCATGTCGGTGGCCTTTTTATAATAATTCCAAATAGCATTTTGGTTTTCACTGGTGTCAATAAAGCTGATTTTAGGTTGAAAATTTTTGTCGGGATGCTGGTAATAAGATGACATAATACCATCGCGAATAGCCGACGCGACCTTCGCATATTTTCCACTCAGTGGCAGTAAAATGGCCAAGTGCTGCGGTTGCTCTATTAGCTCAATTTGTTTTCTACCCAGTTCACGGGTAAAGGCATTAACCGCGGGGTGTTTAGGGTATTGCTCGCGCCATAGGCTAATGCCATCTTGTAAAAATTGCCAATCAACTTGCCCGCGCTTGGCTATTTTGGCAAGTTCAACCCAGCCTAAAAAATCATCGTTTAAGGGGGCATTGCTTAATTGTTGCAGGCTGGTTGCCGGTAATAACGAAAGTGCTTCCCATATAGCTTGATGGTTAATTTCTTTATCTAGTTCATCGGTTAACAGTTTATCCATTTGCACGCGGGTTTTGGCAGATTCTAATGGATAGCTTGCATCTAAAAAGGCAATGGCGCGTAATTGCATTAAGCGAGTTTGTTGTTCTGTTGGCAAAATGCGCGCGATGTTTAAACGCTTAAGTGCTTGGCGCGCATCACCACGGTTAATATCAATTTCGGCGAGCAGGAGTTGCATTTGTGTTAACTGGTCAGCGTTTATTTGTTCGCGGTTGATGTTTTCTATTTGTTCTTCAGCCTGCTCAAAATAGTTTTGTTGAATTAAAATATCGGCGGCTTGCAGTAAATAATCATTGCGGATTTCGCCCTCGGCGCTGGCGGCGAGTTGAATGTATTTATCGGCAGATTCAGTGAGTACTCCTGTATCGACACCGATTGTTTCCGTTGAATCAACTCCAAGCTGTGCGCTGTCGTCGATAATACGGTCTTGGGGGGCGCAAGCAAAAAGGCTAAGGCCGATGAGAATAAGTGCGCTACTGCGTAAAAATAAATTCATTATTTAATGTTAGTCAACTGATGTTGTGATGAGGTGTTATTATAGGGAGAGAGTATCTGTTTTGGAGTCGCAACTGTCAATGAATCAAGGCACACTTTATATAATTGCTACCCCAATTGGTAATCGCGCAGATATGGGGGAGCGGGCTATTTCGGTGTTAAAGCAGGTGAATTTAATTGCCGCTGAAGACACTCGACACAGTAAAATTTTGTTACAGCATCATAACATTAATACGGCTATGCAGGCGTACCATGAGCATAATGAAGAGCAGGCTACGCCAAAGCTAATTCAACGCTTATTGGCGGGTGAAAATATTGGCTTAATTTCTGATGCGGGCACGCCTTTATTAAGTGACCCGGGTTACCGGCTGGTTAAAGCGGCGCATCAATCTAATATTAAAGTTAGCCCGATTCCCGGGGCTTGTGCGGCGATTGCTGCATTATCGGTTGCGGGGTTGGCAACAGATCGATTTTTGTTTGCGGGTTTTGCGCCTCATAAGCAGGGAGCAAGGCAAAATTTTTATCGCGAGTTTGAGCATCAAACTGCAACCTTGGTATTTTATGAGTCGAGTCATCGAATTATGGCATCGGTGAAAGATATGCGCGAAGTGTTTGGTGATGATCGTTCGGTAGTGTTGGCCAGAGAGATTACCAAGCTATTTGAAACCATTCATAGTACAACGCTCGGTGAATTATCCGAGTGGCTGGCAGAAGATTCAAACCAGCAAAAAGGTGAGTTTGTATTGGTGTTGCAGGGGACGAGCGAGGTGTTAAGCCCGCAGTCGGCGGCGTTAGCGCAAACGTTAAAAATATTATTGGCTGAATTGCCGGTAAAGCAAGCTAGCCAAATAGCAGCAAAAATAACCGGTATGAAGAAAAATGCGGTTTATAAAATTGCGCTTGAAATGTCTGGTAAGTAACTGAATATTAATGATTAATTGAATTAAGCTAGAAATAACGACGGATTTTCTTCCACTTTTTATGTTATCTAAGTGGTTGATAAGTAATTAAATTGTATGATTAATAAAAAAATCACTCAAAAAATATAATATCATGTCGATTAAGTTGACAATTATCAGATGTATTTTGTAATGTTTAAGCTATAATAGCGAGTAAGGTATTGTTTGTTAAGTAAATATAAAAATGGGTACGGAGTGTGCAATATCATTTTCTAAGCTGTACAGTCATGGCGCTATTTAAAGCTTAGTGATATATGCTATAGGCATTGGAGTGTATTGCATCTAAAATGATAAAAAATGGAAAAGCTGGTATTTAAAATTGGATTTTAATAAATCAGATATTTATATTTTTATAGTAGGAGTTAAAGATGGCACCATTACAGGCAGTATATGAGGACTTTAGTGCATGTTGCGATGAGTTTGTTGAAGGGGTTTCTTACCTAAAAGATCGTTCTATGCCCAAGGCAGTCGATCGATTTCAGCAAGCTTATGAGTCGGTTGGTCGTACAGATGTTTACCATAATAAATACGCTTCCTACTGTGGCCTTGCACGGGTTTTATCCGGCGATGCGACGGGCTTGGAAATGTGTCGTCATGCAGCAAAAAATGAATTGCATGATGGTGATGTTTATTTAAATCTGGCGCGTGCTGAATGGTTTTATGAAAACCGTAAAGCGGTTGTTATTGCATTGAAGCGTGGCTTGCAAATAGATAATCGTCACCCAGGCTTACGTCTAATGCGTGAACAGTTGGGTATTAGACAACGTAGCCCATTACCCTTTTTTCCTAGAACGCACCCATTAAATCATGCGCTGGGTAAGTTAATGCGACTTGAAGAAGAATTATAAAGCTGAGTTAAGCAAAGCATAAAAAGTCATTTAGCGTGGTTAGCCACAGATGTTTCATCTGTGGTTTTTTTTGGCTTAAATTTTATAAGCGCGCGTTGAAATATTAGAAATATGTTATAGTTTACGCTGAAGTTGGCTGGGCAATCGCTGTGTTACATTGTGTAGCAGAGAGGAAAGTCCGGGCTCCACAGGGCAGAGTGCCAGATAACGTCTGGGGGGTGTAATAACCTACGGCTAGTGCAGCAGAAAGATACCGCCACAACGCAAGTTGAGGTAAGGGTGAAATGGTGCGGTAAGAGCGCACCGCGTTAACGGGTAACCGTTGCGGCAAGGTAAACCCCACTTGGAGCAAGACCAAATAGAGAAGCTGAGGCGTGGCCCGCGCTGCTTCTGGGTAGGTTGCTTGAGGCGCATAGCGATGTGCGTCCTAGATGAATGATTGTCGCAACTTCGGTTGTACAGAACCCGGCTTACAGGCCAACTTCACCTCATATTCCCGCGATCGTTCGTCTTTAGATGTAATGTTTGCCTGCGTTAGAAAATGGGCATTTACACTTGTAAGCTCACATTTTCCGCCTTGTCCTGACGTCGCACAGGGGCAATCTGAGCTATCGCTCTTTATTCTGCGGTTATTTTATTTGTTCTCAGGCTCTGCCTGAGGGCCCGTTATTTTTAGTATGCGCACCTCAAGAAAACCCAGAGTCGGATTTAAAAAACTAGGGCCGGAGTAAATGCCGGTAAATTAAGAAAAACTCTAATGATGTAGGTTCGAATTTATTCGAACAAAGCCTTTCATAGCTCAACCACGTGCGAATAAATTTGCACCTTGCTTAACTTACAGGCATTGGGCCGGTAATAAATCGTAAAATCTCGGTTATCTTTTTGAGAGTCTAAAAAGACTATTTTCTATTCTTGAAAGTAGTTATAAAAAGCCATAAAAAATAATTATAAAAAATAATAAATCCCAAGCAAACTTAAAGTAGTTTCTCACTTTAGTTCGTTAACTTGTTGACTTACCTTTTTTTATTCCGTTTGTCTCCATCTTGATTCTGTGAAGCAGCTCTAAGTTGTTGTCATATAAGGAATTATTTCCCTATTTAAGCTGTGTTTTTACTTGACAGTGGTGGGGGGTGGTACCTATAGTTAGGAAATGTGGGGGAATGTGGGTGATTGTGGGTAAAAATGCATTTTCTATAACATATTCATTAAGTTAATTGATATCGAATTAAGTGAATTAATAGATACAAAATGGCGAGCCTAAAACAATAACAATGATATTTCGTGGCATTAACAATCTAACGCTGGATGCAAAGGGCCGAATGGCAATACCTTCGCGTTACCGTGACCGACTCATGGAGTCTTGCGGTGGGCGTTTGATTGTGACGGTGGATCGCGATGGGTGTTTGTTGGTGTATCCCCAGCATGAATGGGAAATTATTGAGGCGCAGTTGGCAGATCTGCCAAGTTTGAATAAACAGTCTCGATTATTGCAGCGCTTATTAATTGGTCATGCCACCGAGGCTGAACTAGATAGCCAAGGGCGGATATTGCTACCAACCATGTTGCGTGATTATGCGGTGCTCGATAAAAAATGTGTATTAATCGGCCAAGGCAAAAAATTTGAAATATGGGATGAAAAGCGTTGGAACGACAATCAGCAGCTATGGCTGAATGAATCGGATGATGAAGAAGGCGGCTTACCAAGCGCCTTAGAAAGTTTGTCGTTCTAATGGCGGCGCAACGAGGCAAGCATCGGCCGGTTCTGTTAGCAGAGGCGGTTGATGCGTTGGCGATAAAAGCCGATGGGTTTTATCTCGACGGTACGTTTGGGCGAGGTGGGCACAGCGCAGAAATTTTGTCGCACTTGGGTGAGGGCGGAAAATTGTTAGCAATCGATCAAGATCCACTTGCAGTAGCAGAGGCGCAGGAAAAATTTTCGTCGGATGGCAGATTTGAAATTATCCGTGAAAATTTTGAAAACATGCAAAGCGCAGTATCCAATAGAAACATGATGCAAAAAATAAATGGCGTGTTGCTGGATATTGGTGTGTCGTCACCGCAGCTTGATGATGCGTCGAGAGGGTTTAGTTTTATTAAATCTGGGCCACTGGATATGCGCATGAATCCAGATATGGGGCAATCGGCAGCACAATGGTTAGCCAGTGTTGATGAATATGATTTGACCACCGTGTTAATGCATTTTGGTGAAGAAAAATTTGCACGACGCATTGCAAATGCCATTGTGAAAACACGCGCAGAAATTGAAATTAACAACACAGTGCAGCTAGCAAATATTATTGAAGCGGCAATACCGGTTAAACCAAAAAATAAACATGCCGCCACAAAAAGTTTTCAAGCGATTCGTATTCATATAAATCGTGAACTTGAAGTGTTAGAAAATGCGCTGCAATCAGGTTTAAATGTGTTGGCAGTGGGTGGGCGCCTTGCGGTGATTAGTTTTCATTCGCTAGAAGATCGCATGGTAAAACGGTTTTTTAGAAAAATGTCACAGGGGCCGCAAATTCCAAAAGATATTCCAATAATGGCAAAAGATCTTGAGCAACCATTTAAGTTAGTAGGCAAGGCCATTAAACCAAGTAAGCAAGAAGTACAAGAAAATCCCCGATCACGTAGTTCGGTGTTGCGTGTGATTGAGAGGGTGATGTGAAAATGATATTGATAGTGTTTTTAATCGTAGCAGTAATGAGTTCGGCGATTGGCGTAATTTATAGCAAGCATCAAACTCGAAAAATATTTGTGAATTTACAAAAAATACATAAACAAATTGATGAGTTAAATATTGAGTGGGGCCAATTGCAACTTGAGCAAAGTGCCTGGTCATCAGATGGCAGAATAGAAAAAATTGCACGCAAAAAATTACAAATGACATTGCCAAAGGCAAATGAAATTTTATATATAAAACAATGAAAAATAAAAATAAAAAATCACATTATCAATTTAGACGCATGGCAGTTTTGTCGGTGTTTGCATTGGTTATTGCGGGCTTATTTTTTCGCGCGTTGGATATGCAAGTTGTTAATCAGTCGTTTTTTAAGCAGCAGGGCGAGGCGCGGCATTTACGGGTTGTGCCTATCTCCGCGCATCGCGGTGATATTTATGACAGAAACGGTGAACCGTTAGCGATTAGTACGCCGGTTGATTCGGTTTGGGCTAACCCAAAAGAAATAAAAAATAATTTACATCGAGTTACTGAAATTGCTAAGGCATTAAATATAAATGCTCAGCATTTAAAAAATAAATTAATTAAAAATGCGAATCGTGAATTTGTTTATATCTTGCGACAAGTGCCACCGGCTACAGCTGAAAAAATAAAATCTTTAAAAATTTCTGGCGTATATTTGCAGCGTGAATATAAGCGTTATTATCCAGCAGGCGAGGTTACGTCGCATGTTATTGGCTTTGCCAATGTTGATGATAAAGGCCAGGAAGGTTTAGAGCTGGCCTATGATGATTGGTTGAGTGGCGAGCCGGGATCGAAGCGCGTTATTCGAGATCGGCTTGGCCAAGTGATAGATGATGTAGAGCGAATTAGTGCGGCTGAGCCAGGTAAGGCGGTGCGCCTCAGTATAGATAGGCGAATACAATATTTAGCGTATCAATCTTTAAAATCTGCGGTAAAAGAACAAAAGGCCATTGCAGGATCTGCAGTGGTTTTAGACGTTCATACAGGGGAAATTTTAGCGATGGTGAATCAGCCGTCGTTTAATGCAAATGATCGCAGCCAGTTAAAGCCGGGAGTTTATCGTAATCGCTCAGTAACCGATGTGTTTGAGCCAGGCTCAACCATGAAGCCATTTACGATTGCAGCGGCACTAGAAACAGGGCGTTGGCATCCAAAAGATAATGTGCGCACTGCGCCGGGATATTACAAAGTACAGGGCAGCACGATAAAAGATATTCGTAATTATGGAAAAATAAATTTAGAAGAAATTATTTTAAAATCCAGCAATGTTGGCATCAGTAAAGTGGCTTTGTCCCTCGACAAAGAGCAGCAGTTGGATATGTACACAAAGTTAGGTTTTGGCGTTGATAGTGGTAGTGGATTTCCCGGTGAGCGTAATGGCAATTTACGCAATATGCATTTAAGTGAATTTGAGCGAGCAACCATGGCATTTGGTTATGGCTTGTCGGTTACACCGTTACAGTTGGCGCGTGCTTATTCAGCTATTGCGGCGGATGGCATTTTATATCCAGTTTCATTTTTACACAGAGAGGAACCGGTAAAGGGTGAACAAGTAATGAGTGTGGCAACGGCCAAAAAAGTTCGACGCATGATGGAGCGTGTAGTGAGCCCAGAAGGTACTGCAAATAAAGCGTCAATTTCAAATTATCGTGTGGCAGGAAAAACCGGCACCATGCATAAATTTATTTCTGGTGGTTACGCAAAAGACCGTTATCTTTCGGTGTTTGCTGGAATGGCGCCAGCGTCTAATCCGCGTTTGGTAATGGTGGTAATGATTAATGAGCCGCGTAACGGCCAGCATTTTGGTGGGCAAGTCGCGGCACCAGTTTTTTCAAAAGTAATAACCGGTGCGTTGCGATTATTAGATATTCCGCCAGATAACTTAATGTATTCCATGAACGACATAAACAAAAAAAATATAAAAAAAAGAATAATAAAAGTGAAAGGTAAGAGCGCATGATGGTGGCGATGAAAAGTAATCATACGACGATGACTTTAAAGCAACTGCTTAGTGGATTGGCGGTTAGCGATTATTTGCCTGAAATAGAAGTGAAAGGTCTGGCATTAGATAGCAGACAAGTTGCAGCGGGTTATGTTTTTATTGCGCTCGAAGGCCAGTTTGATCATGGTTTAGCTTATGCGGAAGCCGCAATCAGCCGAGGTGCCATTGCGGTTTTATGTGATGCTAAATTCGATCAATATTGTCAGCAAATTTTATCTCGACTAATGTCGCGAGCCATTTGTATTCCGGTAAGGGATCTGGCAAATAAATTGCCCGAAATGGCGAAAAGTTTTTATGCGCCCAAATCTGAAATGTTTATTTGTGGTATCACCGGAACCGATGGAAAAACATCGGTGAGTCATTTTGTTGCACAGGCGTTAAAGTTAGCAAATAAATCGGCGGCGGTAATTGGCACATTAGGTAATGGCTTAATTGAAAATCTAGAGGAATCCTCGCATACCACGCCAGATGTAATGAGTTTGCATAAAATGTTGGCAGACTTTAGTCAGCAAAATGTTGATTGTGTTGCAATGGAAGTGTCATCACATGGCTTAGATCAAAACAGAGTGGCAGGTGTTGAATTTGATATTGCGGTGCTAACTAATTTGTCGCGCGATCATTTAGATTATCATGGCAATATTGAAAACTATAAACAAGCCAAGAAAAAATTATTTACAGAAAACAATGAAAATACATTGGTTTTAAATGCAGATGATAAATTTGGTGATGAGCTGTATTTAGAAATTAAAAATAATAAAAAAATATGGCTGTATGGTTTAAGCGAAAAAAACGTCATGCGGTCTAAATATTATGCTTATGCAAATAACGTGAGTAATAAGGCCGATGGTATTCAATTTATGTTACATAGCTCGCAAGGTGTGGCAGAAATTAAATTGAATTTAATTGGTGAGTTTAATGTTTATAACGTGCTCGCCTGTTTTTGTGTGTTATTAGAAAATAAAATTAATTTTAATCACGCAATAAAATATATTCAAAAATTACAAACCGTTCCAGGAAGAATGGAGTTATTAACGTATAAAAATAAACCAAGTGTAGTTGTCGATTTTGCACATACACCGCAAGCGCTAACTCAGGCGTTAGAAAATGCGCGCAAGCATTGTGAAGGTAAGTTAATTTGTGTGTTTGGTTGTGGTGGTGGTAGGGATGCAGGTAAGCGTGCATTAATGGCGCGTGCCGCAGAAGAATTAGCTGATCTTATTGTTGTGACGAATGACAATCCACGCAATGAAAGCCCTGAAAAAATTATTGATGATATAAAGCAGGGTATCAGTAATGAATTGCAATTAATTGTTGAAATGGATAGAGAAAAAGCCATTCGATATGCGATTGAAGTGGCGACTGAAAATGATTTGATATTAATTGCTGGTAAAGGTCACGAGCAATATCAAATCATAGGTAATGAAAAAATTTCCTTTAGTGATCGAAATATTGCCTTGTCTATTTTAAAGGTGCATCAATGATGGCGCTTAAGCAAGCAGCAAAAATATTGAAGGGGACTTGTACTGGGCAAGATGTGAGTTTTTCTAATGTCTCAACTGATACCAGAAAACTGCAAAGTGGTGATTTATATATTGCATTACATGGTGAACTATTCGATGGCCATAATTACATTAAACAAGCAGAACAAGCCGGTGCGGTTGCAGCAATCGTACATAAAAATATAAAAACAAATTTACCATTAATAAAAGTAGAAGACACTCGAAAAGCCCTGGGTGATTTGGCAGCAGCGAAGCGAGATGAATTTAAAGGGAAAGTTGCAGGCATTACCGGCAGTAATGGAAAAACCACAGTTAAAGAAATGTTAACTGCAATTGTTGCTAAACAAGGCAGTGTGTTAGCAACACAAGGTAATTTTAATAACGATATTGGTTTGCCATTAACCGTATTGCAAATGCAGCAAGAAGAGTTTGCGGTTATTGAAATGGGTGCAAATCATGCCGGTGAAATTAAATATTTAAGCGCTATTGCAAAGCCCAATGTTGTTTTAATAAATAATGCAGCGGCGGCGCATTTAGAAGGTTTTGGTTCGCTAAAAGGTGTTGCCGAAGCAAAAGGTGAAATTTATTCAGGGCTTGCAGATGATGGTATTGCAGTCGTTAATATAGATGATGATTTTTCTGATTATTGGTTAGGGTTAATTGGAAGCAATAAAAAAATAATTAAATTCTCCATGCGAGATAAAAGCGCCGATGTTTATGCCGAAGAGAAAAATATAAATTTATCTAGTGGCTTAACCGTAAAAGTATTGAATAGTGAATTAGAAATAAAATTAAAAGTTCAGGGTTTGCATAATGTTATGAATGCATTGGCGGCGATTTCAATGTCGGTGGCATTAGGCATAAAGCACCAATATATCGTTGAAGCCTTAAATGAATTTTGTGCAGTGAAAGGGCGATTAAATTTTCACAAGGTGAGTGAGAATCTCACTGTGATTGATGATACTTATAATGCAAATGCGGCATCATTATTTGCCGGTATAGATGTGCTGGTCGAGCAGCCCGGAAAGCACTGGTTGGTATTAGGTGATATGGGTGAGCTGGGTGACGATGAACAAAGAATACATTTTGATGCAGGAATTAAAGCTAGAAAGTCAGGTGTGTCTCGGCTTTTAACTATTGGTTCTGCTAGTCAATATGCGGTAGATGCCTTTGGCGATAAAGCGAAAAATTTCGCAACAAAAGAAGAATTACTCGAATTTATAAAGCAGAATCAACCGAAGGAATTGGTTGTTTTAGTAAAAGGTTCACGATTTATGCAGATGGAAAAAATAGTTGAGTCAATGATAAAAGGGGCTATCTAATGTTGCTATGGCTTGCTGAATATTTAACCCAATATCATTCTGGGTTTAATGTTTTTCGTTACCTAACATTGCGTGCAATTTTAGGCACATTAACTGCGTTAACTATCTCATTAATTATTGGGCCATCAATGATACGCAAATTAACCATGTATAAAATTGGCCAAAATATTCGTGATGATGGGCCGCAGGCACATTTATCAAAAGCCGGCACACCAACAATGGGTGGTGCTTTAATTTTAGTGGCAATAACAATTAGTACTTTGTTATGGATGGATCTTGAAAACAAACAAGTGATGACTGCTTTGGTTGTTACCTTGTTGTTTGGTGGTATCGGTTTTGTTGATGATTATAAAAAATTAAAAGGCGGAAACAGTAAAGGTTTATCTGCTAAAGCCAAATATTTTTGGCAAACGGTATTTGGTTTAGGGGCGGCAATATTTATTTATCAAACTGCTCAAGCGCCAATTGAAACAACATTAATCATTCCCTTTATGAAAGATGTAATGATTCCGTTAGGTATTGGTTTTATTGCGCTTACTTATTTTGTCATTGTAGGCACCAGTAATTCAGTAAATTTAACTGATGGTTTAGATGGGTTGGCCATTTTACCAACCGTAATGGTGGCCGGTGCATTAGGAATATTTGCCTATTTAACCGGGCATGTGAATTTTGCAAATTATTTAAGTATTCCATATATCAATGGTGTTGGAGAATTGGTTGTATTTTGTGGTGCGCTGGTGGGTGCGGGTTTAGGATTTTTATGGTTTAACACATATCCTGCGCAAGTATTTATGGGTGATGTTGGGGCATTAGCGCTTGGTGCAGCATTGGGTGTTGTTGCGGTGCTAGTTCGACAAGAATTAGTGTTGCTAATTATGGGTGGTGTTTTTGTAATGGAAACCGTATCGGTAATTTTACAGGTAGCGTCATTTAAATTAACCGGTAGGAGAATATTTAGAATGGCACCTTTGCATCATCACTTTGAATTAAAAGGTTGGCCAGAGCCAAGAGTTATTGTGCGGTTTTGGATTATTACGGTGGTATTAGTTTTAATCGGTTTAGCATCACTAAAAGTTAGGTAAAGTTTTCTGATCTATTTTTAAGATTAATTTAATTTAAAGATTAAACGGATCTTGGGGGTGGGGTAAATGAGTGTAACAGCAGATATTTTGACAAATATTTCAGTAGCAGCATTGGTAACAGCTATGGTCACAGATGATAGTCAAAACTCGGAATATATTCTAGTCGTCGGTTTAGGTGTGACAGGTTTGTCAGTTGTGCGCTTTCTTAAAAGTCAGGGAAATAATATTGTTGTTGTTGATAGCCGTAATGCACCGCCGGGCTTAAAAGAATTAGAAAATGAATTTTCAGATGTCAGTGTATTTTTAGGGGGATTTGATGAAGCATTATTTATGGGCGCACGACAAATTATTGTTAGCCCCGGTGTGGCATTAAAAGAGCCAGTAATACAGCACGCCATAACACAGGGTGTAAATGTTATTGGTGATATCGAACTTTTTGCGCAACAGGTTAAAGCGCCGGTAATTGCAGTAACTGGCTCAAATGGCAAAAGCACAGTGATTAGTTTGCTGGGTGAAATGGCTAAAGCAAGCGGAATAAATGCGGTGGTCGGTGGAAATATTGGCGTACCGGCATTACAAATTTTAGATGAAAATACAGAGTTATATATTCTTGAACTTTCTAGTTTTCAATTAGAAAGTTTACACAGTTTAAGGCCGGTGGCGGCAAGTGTTTTAAATGTTAGCCCAGATCACATGGATAGATATGAAAATTTTGAAGAATATGCAAACGCTAAAAAACAAATATATAGTGAATGTAAAGTTGCAATTATTAATAGAGATGACGAGCAAGTAAAAGCCATGGAATTAGGTCATCAATTTGTTACTGGTTTTACATTAACAGAACCCGCGCAAGGTGATTTTGGGTTGCGTGATTTCAATGGTGAAACTTGGTTGTGCAAAGGTGGTAAACAATTAATGGCTGAGAAAGATTTAAAAATATCTGGTTCGCATAATTTAGCTAACGCATTGGCTGCATTGGCGCTAGGCGAAGCGGCCAGTTTTTCTATGCCAGATATGTTGAATACACTTAAAACGTTTAGTGGCTTAAAGCACCGAACGCAATGGGTTGCAGAATTAAATAATGTAACTTGGGTGAACGATTCAAAAGGTACAAATGTGGGGGCTACACTGGCAGCAATTACCGGTACTAAAGCCAAAAATAAATTAATTTTAATTGCCGGTGGCATTGCTAAAGATGCCGATTTTTCACCATTAAAAAAAGCTATTTGTGAAAAAGTTCGTACGGTTGTTTTAATGGGCAAAGATGCTCCACAAATTGAGAAAATATTACACGGCTGTGTGCCCGTGTTTTATGCAAAAGATATGAACGATGCGGTTCAAATTGCAGATAATTTAGCTCATCCCAATGATAGTGTTTTATTGTCACCTGCCTGTGCAAGCTTTGATATGTTTAATAGTTACGAGCATCGGGGTGATATGTTTATTGATGCAATAGAGAGGCTGCAATGAATGTAGGCCTGCTATTTCAGCAAAACCAAAAAACAATTAAGGCAGATGCTAAAAAGATCATGCCGGATAAGCCTGTTATTTTAGAAGGCTTAGATGCAGTGCTAATTTTTATTGTATTGAGTTTATTGTGTATCGGTTTAGTAATGGTCGCGTCAGCTTCAATTAGTGTGGCAGATAGCAAAACATCAACCGCATTTTTTTATTTTTATCGGCAATTAATTTTTGCGGTAATTGGTTTATTTGCCGTAATGATGATTTTCAAAATACGCTTAGTATATTGGGAAAAATCAGGCATGGCCTTATTGGCATTGTCTTTTGTAATGGTGGTATTGGTGCTTATACCGGGTATTGGTAAAACGGTAAATGGTTCTACACGTTGGATACCGATTGGTGTTTTAAATTTACAAGTTTCAGAAGTTGTAAAGTTATTTTTAATGGTTTATGTGGCTGGGTATTTAGTTAGGCATGGCGAACAAGTGCGATCCAGTTTATGGGGCTTTATAAAGCCAATGATTATGGTTGGTCTAGTTTGTTTATTTTTATTATTAGAGCCAGACTTTGGTGCATCGGTCGTTATTATGGTAACGGTTTTGGGCATGACATTTTTAGCCGGCGTTCGGTTTACACAGTTTGCTGCGGTGATTACTTTATTTGGTTCGGCCGCCGCATTATTGATTATTACATCGCCTTATCGATTGCAACGTTTAACTGCATTTGTAAACCCATGGGCAGATCCATTTGATAGCGGCTTTCAATTAACCCAATCATTAATTGCAATTGGCTCGGGTGGTTGGAGTGGTGTTGGTTTAGGTTCAAGTGTACAAAAATTATTTTACTTACCAGAGGCTCATACGGATTTTTTATTTGCAGTGCTGGCGGAAGAGCTAGGTTTAATTGGTGTGATTGTTGTTATTAGCTTATACGCAGCGTTAGTGTTTCGCACATTTATGATTGCACGAAAAGCAGAATCTTGTGGTAACCAATTCGCGGCCTACTTATCTTACGGAATTGGTATTTGGTTAGGATTGCAGGCGTTTATTAATATTGGTGTCAATATGGGCGTGTTGCCCACTAAGGGATTAACACTGCCATTAATGAGTTATGGCGGCAGCAGTTTAATTGTAGTTTGTGCATCGATTGGTTTATTGCTGCGTATTTCTTATGAGTGCTCTAATGGTCAGGCAATGAATCGAAAAACATCGCTAAGAAAAAAATATAAAACAAAAGTGACATCATCAAAAAGAAAAAATAAAGACCTACAAGATTTAATAAAGGAGGCCGCATGAGTGAAACATTGAACGGCCCCGTTATGATTATGGCAGGCGGTACCGGCGGGCATGTTTATCCTGCTTTAGCGGTTGCAGATGAATTAAAGCAGCGTGGTGTTCCGGTTGTATGGATGGGAACAAAAAAAGGCATAGAAGCCCGTTTGGTTCCAGAAGCGGGTATTGAAGTAGATTGGTTGGGCATGAGTGGTTTGCGTGGCAAAGGTATTTTTACCTTATTATTAGCACCAATAAAAATTGCTATGGCGTGTTATCAAGCCATTAATATTATTCGTAAACGTAAGCCATCCGTTATTTTAGGAATGGGCGGATTTGTCTCTGCACCCGGTGGCGTAATGGCATGGCTAACTCGCGTGCCATTATTAATACACGAACAAAACGCCGTGCCAGGAATGAGTAATCGTATCTTGTCTAAGCTGGCAAATAAAGTGATGCAAGCATTTCCAAATAGTTTTAAAAATAAAGCTGAGCATGTGGGAAATCCAGTGAGGCGTTCGATTACTTCGCTGTCTTCACCACAACAAAGAAATAAAGAACGTGATGGTGCGTTACGTGTTTTGGTGTTTGGCGGAAGTTTGGGTGCGGCAAGATTAAATGAAATTGTACCGCAAGCGTGTGCGAATATTTTAAAAACATCTGAGCTACAAATTAAACATCAGGCAGGCCCAGGAAATTTTGATCAAACACGATTAAATTATGCTCAGCTACGCGTAAAAGTTGAAGTGTTGGAATACATCGACAACATGGAAGCCATGTATGCATGGGCCGATTTAGTTATTTGTCGTGCAGGTGCCATGACCATTTCTGAATTAGCCGCGGCGGGTGTTGCATCTGTGCTGGTGCCCTATCCGTTTGCAGTAGATGATCACCAAACTTTTAATGCAAAATATTTAAGTGATGCGGGTGCCGCGGTACTAATTAAACAAGACGATTTAAATGTCGATAATTTGGTGAATGTATTAAAAAATATGAGCCGCGAAAAAACCTTAGAAATGGCAAATATAGCAAGAAAATTAGGCATGCCAGAATCGACAAAGTTGGTTGCAGAAGCGTGTTTATTAGCAGGGGGCTACGATGTTAATTGAAACTCATCCCATGCGAAAAATTCAGCGTGTGCATTTTGTTGGCATTGGTGGTGTTGGCATGTGCGGCATTGCCGAAGTGCTTTTAAATTTAGGCTATAAAATTTCTGGCTCGGATGTAAAAGAAAATGCGGCAATAAAAAGATTATTAAAACAGGGTGCCAATATATTTATTGGGCAGCAAGCCAGTAATGTAAAAGATGCAGAAGTGGTTGTGGTGTCTACTGCTATTTCTGCAGACAATGTAGAAGTGCTTGCCGCAAAAGAGCATCGTATTCCGGTTATTCGACGTGCTGAAATGCTGGCTGAAATTATGCGCTTTAGACACGGCATTGCAATTGCGGGCACCCATGGAAAAACTACCACAACAAGCTTAACGGCAAGCTTATTAATTGAGGCGGGGCTTGATCCAACTTATGTTATTGGTGGCAAGCTAAACAGTGCAGCAACCAATGCCAAGTTGGGTGAAGGAAAATATTTTGTTGCAGAAGCCGATGAAAGTGATGCGTCCTTTTTATTATTACAGCCCATGATGGCAGTGGTAACCAATATTGATGCAGATCATTTAGAAACCCACGATGGAGATTTTGAACGCTACAAACATTCATTTATAGAATTTTTACACCACTTGCCTTTTTATGGTAAAGCGGTGATGTGTTTAGATGATCCAGAAATACAAAACATAATGGACGAGATTTCGAGGCCAGTAATTACTTATGGAATAGAGTCGGATGCTGATGTTAAAGCGCTAAATATAAAATGTAATGGCATGCAATGTCATTATGATTTAGTGCTACCCGAAGTCGAAGAAAAAATTCAAATCACTTTAAATATGCCGGGTAAGCATAATGTTTTAAATTCATTAGCGGCAATAACAATTGCGCACTTACTGGGTGTTGAAAAGTCGGTGATGCAAAAAGCATTGCAAACCTTTGATGGTATTGGACGGCGCATGCAGCAATACGGAGAGATTGAAACCAGCAAAGGACACGTGTTGTTAGTGGATGACTACGGGCATCACCCAACAGAAATTAATGCAACACTCGATGCAGCAAAAAATGCATGGAGTGATCGTAGAATTGTAGTGGTCTTTCAGCCACATCGTTACACCCGCACCCGCGATTTATTCGAAGACTTTAGTAAAGCGCTTTCGCAAGCAGATGCATTAATTGTGACTGAAATTTATGCGGCGGGAGAAGAGCATATTGCTGGTGCAGATGGTCGTGCTTTGTGTGCGGCCATTCGTGCAAGGGGTCGAGCTAATCCAGTTTTTGTTGAAGATTTAACGGAATTGAATGCATCTATTTTAGATGTGATTACGAAAGGTGATGTGCTGCTTACATTGGGCGCGGGAAGTATTGGTGCAATTGCAGAAAAATTACCGGAGGCGTTGGCAAAATGATGAGCGCTTCTTTGCTTAATAAATTTGCGGGTACATTGTTATTGGATGAGCCAATGGCAAAACACACCAGTTGGCGCATTGGTGGAACGGCGGATCAGTTTTATACACCTGCAGATATTGATGACCTTGCGATGTTTATTAATCAACTACCTGAAAATGAAAATATTATTTTTTTAGGTTTGGGTAGTAATCTGCTAGTTCGAGACAAGGGTATTAGAGGTACGGTTATTTCATTGAAAGGCAGTTTATCTGAAATTGAATTGTTAGAGAATAATAGTTTAAGAGTGGGTGCGGGCACGAGCTGTGCAAAATTAGCCCGCTATTGTCACCGAAATAATTTAATTGGAGGAGAATTTTTTGCGGGTATCCCGGGGTTGCTTGGCGGTGCGCTAGCCATGAATGCGGGTGCCTTTGGTGGCGAAACTTGGCCACGAGTTAAGTCGGTTATCACCTTAAATAAAAAAGGTGAAACTTATTGTAGAACAGCTGCAGATTATGAAATTAGTTATCGCAATGTAAAAGCAAAACATAATTTATCTGAATGGTTTGTTAGTGCCGATTTGCAATTTGAATCGGGCGATGGCAATGCGGCGGCAGCAAGAGTAAAAAAATTGCTTGAGCAACGAGCCAATACTCAACCCATGGGATTGCCTAGTTGTGGCTCGGTGTTTAAAAATCCGCCCAATGGTTTTGCAGCAAAATTAATTGAAAATTGTGGTTTAAAAACATACACGATTGGTGGTGCAAGCGTCTCGGAAAAACATGCGAATTTTATTATTAATTCGAATAATGCAAAAGCCAGTGACGTTGAAGCTTTAATAAAATTAATACAGCAAACCGTTAAAAAAGAACACGGAGTTGAGTTACAAACTGAAGTGAAAATTATTGGAGAAATCGATAATGCATCAGTTTGAAAATGTAGCGGTGTTTATGGGAGGCTGGTCTGCCGAAAGGGAGGTTTCATTAAATAGTGGGCAAGCGGTGTTTGATGCTTTACGTGCACAGGGTATTAATGTAACCGCAATTGATGTTGACCATACCATTTGTGAACAGCTAAAAAATAAAAAATTTAGCCATGTATTTAATATGTTGCATGGCCGTGGTGGTGAAGACGGTGTTATTCAGGGTTTTTTAGATGTATTAAAAATACCCTATACCGGCTCTGGTGTTTTAGGCTCGGCATTGGCAATGGACAAGTTTAGATGCAAACAATTATGGCAGGGTATTGGTTTACCAACACCTGAATTTATGCAATTAAAAAATGCTACCGATTGTGAGCAGGCAATAGAAAAATTAAAATTACCGTTAATGATAAAACCAGTTTTGGAAGGTTCCAGTATTGGTATTAGTAAAGTGAATACGGCTGATGAAATGTTGCCAGCCTTCTTAATGGCACAGAAATGTGGTGGGGTTATTATTGCGGAAAAATTTATACAGGGAAAAGAATATACGGCAGCAATTTTAGGTGACAGAGTGTTGCCAATGATTCGGCTTGAAACCGACAATGATTTTTATGACTATCAAGCAAAGTATGTATCGAATGATACAAAATATATTTGCCCATGTGAGTTACCTGAAATGTTTGAAAATGAACTAGCCACTTTAATGCTGCAGTCGTTTAAATCTGTAATGGCTGAAGGCTGGGGCCGAGTGGATTTTATGTTAGATGAAAATCAGCAACCTTGGTTAATAGAAATAAATACCGTGCCGGGAATGACTAGTCATAGTTTAGTGCCGATGGCAGCTAAGCAAGCGGGAATAACATTTGAATCATTGGTTTTAGACATACTTAAAGGTGCAACATTGCATGTTTAATAAAAATAAAAAATCAACGCACATTGTTAAAAAACGTCAGGCAACCAGAGAGCAAAAGCGGACAAAGCGCAATGCCAAAAAATTAACCAATAGATTTAATGATATTTATCAGATTTTTTTGAAGTTTATTTGGAAGCCGAAATTGTTATTGAGCTCGAGTATTGTTTTTATGAGTTTATATATTTATAGCCATATAAATCTAGATACTGTGCTACCTATTCAGTCTTTGAAAATTGAAGGCGAATTTGAATTTTTAAATAAGCAACAATTACAAAATAAAGCTGAGCCAGTTGTTAATGGTGGTTTTTTAAATGTGAATTTATCAGCAATAAGAAATACATTAGTCGATTTGCCGTGGGTTGAAAGTGTATCGGTAAGAAGGCAATGGCCAGATACATTGTTGGTGCGCGTTATTGAACAAAAGCCAGTAGTGTTATGGGGAGAAGATGGTGTGATTAGCGCAAAAGGAAAATTGTTTTCACCGCAAGTAAAGCCGAATCTTAATTTGCCACATTTATTTGGCCCACAAGGCCAGCATCAAATTATGTTAAAGGAATTGGCACGCATGCAAGCATGGTTATTGGATACGGGATTATTGATTAAAAATATTGAACTTAATGCGAGGCGTTCATGGATATTAACCATGACGTCGGGCATGGAATTAAGGTTGGGGCGCGAACAAATGCATGAACGACTAAACCGTTTTGTTTCTGTTTATAAAGAAACCTTGGAAGCCGAAATGTTAAAAAGAACGAAATTTAAAAATGCTGGGCATGAAATTAAATATATTGATATGCGGTACACCAATGGCTTTTCTGTAGCCTGGAAAGAGGCATAAACTAATGAATAAAAAAACAGATAAAAATTTAATTGTGGGGCTGGATATAGGAACTTCGAAAGTGGTTGCTATTGTTGGCGAGATCACCACTGAAGGTGAAATCGAAATTATTGGTTTTGGTTCGCACCCCTCGAAAGGGCTGAAAAAAGGCGTGGTGGTTAATATCGAATCGACGGTGCAATCAATTCAACGCGCCGTAGAAGAAGCTGAGTTAATGGCAGGTTGCCAAATTAATTCTGTTTACGCGGGCATCGCGGGCAGTCATATAAAAAGTATTAACTCACACGGTATAGTCGCGATAAAAGATCGTGAAGTGAGTGAGATGGATTTAGACCGAGTGATTGACGCAGCACGCGCGGTTGCGATTCCGGCAGACCAACGCATTTTACATATTCTTCCACAAGAATTTATTATTGATGCGCAAGAAGGTGTGCGCGAACCAATTGGAATGTCGGGTGTGCGCTTAGAAGCAAAAGTGCATTTGGTAACCGGTGCAGTGGGTGCGGCACAAAATATTATTAAGTGTGTGCGCCGTTGTGGTTTAGAAGTGGATGACATAATTTTAGAGCAGCTGGCTTCAAGCTACTCAGTGTTAACCGAAGACGAAAAAGAGCTCGGTGTGTGTTTAGTTGATATTGGTGGTGGCACAACTGATATTGCGGTTTTTTCAGAAGGCGCAATAAAACATACAGCCGTTATTCCGATTGCGGGTGATCAAGTGACTAATGATATTGCGGTGGCGTTACGCACACCCACACAATATGCAGATGAAATAAAAATTAAATATGCTTGTGCATTACGGCAGTTAGCAAATGCAGATGAAACCATTGAAGTGCCAAGCGTGGGTGATCGACCACCGCGTAAATTATCGCGCCAGACTTTAGCCGAAGTGGTTGAGCCGCGTTACGATGAGTTATTAAGTTTGGTGCAAGCAGAATTAAGAAAAAGTGGTTTCGAAGATATTATTGCCGCGGGCATTGTGATGACCGGCGGCAGCTCAAAAATGGATGGCGTTATCGACTTAGCAGAAGAAATTTTTCACATGCCGGTACGACTTGGTTCACCACAATATGTCAGTGGTTTGTCCGATGTGGTCTCAAATCCAATACACGCAACCGGCGTAGGTTTGTTGTTATTTGGAGAGCAACACCAAAGCGGCGGTACTCAATATTTCTCAAACGAGGGGGGCATGAAAGGTACATGGGAACGAATGAAAAACTGGTTTCAAGGAAACTTTTAAACTTAACTAAAATGCCGTTCGAAATAAATGTTTGGGCGGAAAAAAATTTTAAAAATAAAAAACCGGCAAAAAGTTTTTGCCAAACAAAAAATATAAATGAGGAGATAACATAATGTTTGAATTGATGGATTCAGTTGCTCAAGACGCAATCATAAAAGTGATTGGTGTTGGTGGCGGCGGTGGCAACGCAGTTACGCATATGATGTCTACCGGTATTGAAGGCGTAGATTTTATTTGCGCCAATACCGATGCGCAGGCACTCACTAAAATAAGTGGTGCGGCATCATTACAAATTGGCACAAACATCACTAAAGGTTTGGGTGCAGGTGCCAATCCAGATGTGGGTCGACAGGCAGCACTGGAAGATCGTGAACGTATCCAAGAAACTATTATGGGTGCGGATATGATTTTCGTTACCGCGGGCATGGGCGGCGGAACCGGTACGGGTGCGGCACCAGTTGTTGCACAAATTGCCAGAGACATGGGCATACTTTGTGTTGGTGTTGTAACAAAGCCGTTTGTGTTTGAAGGCGCCAATCGCATGAGAATTGCACAGCAAGGCATACAGGAATTAAGTGAGCATGTTGATTCGTTAATCACTATTCCAAACGATAAATTGCTAAGTGTATATGGGCGTGAGTTTGATTTAATGAATGCCTTTAATGGTGCGAATGATGTTTTGCATAATGCAGTACAAGGCATTACGGAACTGATTACGCACCCTGGTGTCATAAATGTGGATTTCGCGGATGTTCGCACAGTCATGTCACAAAACGGCATGGGCATGATGGGCTCTGGCTTAGCTAGCGGTGAAAGTCGTGCAAGTTTGGCGGCAGAAGCAGCAGTTGCCAGCCCGCTATTGGAAGATATAAATATCTCCGGTGCACGTGGAATTTTGGTGAATGTTACCGGCACTAATTTAACTTTGGGTGAATTTGAGGATATTGGTGCAATTATTAGTTCGTTTGCATCGGATGAAGCCATTGTTGTAATGGGCACGGCGATTGATCCAGAATTACAAGATGAGTTGCGAGTGACTGTTGTGGCAACCGGTTTGGGCCATCAAGTGCCGAATATTGGTAAAGATCCAATGAAAATAGTTAAACGCAATAACACGGGTGAAGTCGATTATGGCGATTATGACAAACCAACTGTGCATCGTAATAAAGGTATAAGTGAAACATTAGACGATGAGATGCTAGATATTCCTGCTTTTTTAAGACGTCAGGCTGATTAATAAGTAGAAGGTCGCAACTAATTAGATATTATGGATATTAAGCAATATCTAATATATGTGTTCAAGTACACTGTTTTTTCGGCGTATCCGCCTATAATAGGCAGCATAGATGCTTAATGTGTTCATATTGTGACAAAAGCATGTATAATTCGTGCAAATTTGCCCTTGGGGCAGAATTATTATTTTAGGGCAGTTGTTTTTGCCAATTATTAATTAGGAATATTGACTTGATTCGTCAACGCACCATTAAAAATGTTATACGTGCAACCGGTGTTGGTTTGCACACGGGTAATAAAGTTTATCTAACATTGCGTCCAGCTTTGCCAGATACCGGCATTGTTTTTAGAAGAGTTGATTTAGATCAGCCAGTTGACGTACATGCGAAAGCAGAAAATGTTTGTGATACTAAGTTATCAACAACGATCGGTGAAAATGGCGCCAAGGTTTCTACCGTTGAGCATCTGTTATCTGCAATGGCCGGTCTAGGTATCGATAATGCTTATGTAGATGTTAGTGCGGATGAAGTGCCAATAATGGATGGAAGCTCTGGTCCATTTGTCTTTTTATTACAATCTGCCGGTATTGTTGAGCAGCAGGCAGCAAAACGTTTTATACGTATTAAAAAAGAGATACTAGTAGAAGAAGAGGGTAAATGGGCGAAGTTCGAACCATTTGAAGGATTTAAAGTCGGGTTTACCATTGATTTTAATCACCCTGTTTTTAATGGCACCCCCCAGCAGGCCGAAATTGATTTTTCATCAACCTCATTTGTTAAAGAGGTAAGTCGAGCCCGTACATTTGGTTTTATGAGTGATTTTGAAAAATTACGTGAAAATAATTTAGCATTAGGTGCAAGCCTAGATAATGCCATTGGCGTTGATGATTTCCGTGTGTTAAATGAAGATGGCTTGCGCTACCAAGATGAGTTTGTAAAGCATAAAATATTAGATGCGATTGGTGATCTTTACTTATTAGGGCATAGTTTAATTGGCGCATATTCAGGTTATCGCTCAGGCCATGCACTTAATAATGCACTGCTGAAAAATTTAATTGCTCACCCAGATGCATGGGAAGAAGTGACATTTGAAGATGATGAAGCGGTTTCACCTATTTCATATTCAAAGCCAGTGCATGCATAGTTACTAACAGCAATTAAAGCGGCTGTTTAAAAAGGCCCTGAATATTTATTCGGGGCCTTTTTGTTTATGTCGAGATAATTTTAATAGTGCAGCCTGTAAGCTTGGGTCGGATATGCCGCTAGCAGTTTGTTCAATTAACTTGGCATTGCTATTACTCAAGGTGCGAAATATCGGCTCGGCTTTTTTAATGATGCGTTTTTTCGGAGATAATCGCAAAGTGACCCTATTTAATTTAATTCCCGCGTGCTGATGCAAGGCCTCTAATATGGTTTGGCTATACATGCGAAGGCGGGTTTGCCAAACGGGGGAGTCGGTCAAAATAATTAACTGATTATCTCGTATATCCGCAATTTCTAAATGATCGTGGCAGTCGATAGGTAAGGATATTTTTACCGCATAATTTAAGCGCTTTAGTTCTTTGGCTTTTTGGGTAAATTTAAAGCTTAGTTTTTGAGTAATATTATCCATTAGCGCGATTATTAAAATTATGGTGGCTGATAAAAGGGGTAAAAACTTGTGATTTGTCTAGTTTATGTCAAAATCACCTGTTCGGGTAAATATATTTTATGTTTTAGCTTGCTGCCATAACCGTCAAGCTATTTTAGAGCTTATGCGCTATTCTTAAGGTTATACATTAATTAAAGTTTTGATGCATGGATATCATTTTATTAAGTAAGTTTAGAGGTCGTCCCTGCCGTGTACAAATCGGCAGCCCAGTTCAATTAATGATGCTGTCGATATTTGCGCTGCTATTTTCCGGGGCATTGGGAATGTTAGGCTATTGGGTTGGGCAATCACAGGCTTCATCATCAAGTGTTGTTTCTATTCAGAAAGAAATAAAACTCCAAAGACAATTGATTGATCAAACGCGTTTTAATGCGCGTGCTGATATCGATGCATTGGCGGCAAGATTAGGTGAAATTCAAGCACACGCTATGCGTTTAAATGCGCTTGGGCAAAAATTGGTAACCATTGCAAAGTTAGATCGCGGAGAATTTGATTTTGAACAGAACCCCGGATTAGGCGGCCCTGATGAGCCGGGGTTACAGGAAATGGACTTTGGTAGTGAAATAGATTCGGTGATTGCCGAACTAGAAGATCGTGAGCAACAGTTAAGTGTTTTAGAAAATATATTAATGAGTAGCCACATGCAAGTTGAAGTATTTCCAGCCGGCAGGCCCATTAAACGAGGCTGGATTTCATCTTATTACGGTACACGCACTAACCCTTTTACCGGCAAACTTCAGTTTCATAAAGGCATGGATTTCGCGGCCAAATCGGGTTCAGATGTATTGGCGGTAGCGGGTGGCGTGATTACTTGGTCAAGCAAGCGCTATGGCTACGGTAACTTAGTTGAAATAAACCATGGCAATGGATATATCACGCGCTATGGTCACAATAAAACCAACCTAGTGAGTGTGGGTGATACAGTTAAAAAAGGCCAGGTTATATCACACATGGGTTCAACCGGCCGGTCTACTGGGCCTCATGTGCATTTTGAAGTGCTTAAAAATGGTCGTCAGATTAACCCGCAAAAATTCGTTCAGCGTCGCTGAAACGGCTCAGCTTACCCCTGTGAGGCTCTGGCTCTGCGTTGAAAAATGGACATTTACATAAGTAAACTCACATTTTTCGCCTTAATCCAAGGGGATCATAGGCACTCCCTTTTAAATATTCCAATTCACTATAAAACAACAGCGCCATACAATGAGCGTGTATAAAAGATAGTAACAAACTTTGTCACCCAACATGCTTGTAGCTGGGATCCGGCGACTTATAAACACAATAATAAAATATGCCTTAATTTTATTTGAGGATGTGAGAATATATATTTTAAATTTTCACCGATGTTAATTTAAATTTATTCGAGGAAGGTTCGCTCGAATATCCAGCATAACTCCCCGAATAAATTCCAAAATTCCCAGTGTTTTAATAAAACCTTAATTTAATGACTTTAAATTCAATTTTTTGGGCTATTACCCTTAAGCCAACAGGTAATATAAGGCATAATACAGCCTCAATTTTTTAGTAAAACAGTAGTTAGAAGGACTCACGATGGCATCCACGTTCATGCGAAAAGTTTTTGGTAGTCGAAATGATCGGCAGGTAAAAAAATATCGCAAAATTGTAAAAAATATTAATGCGCTCGAGCCAGAATTAGAGGCTTTAAGCGATGAGCAGTTGGGTGCTAAAACAGCCGAGTTTCGAGAAAGATTTAAGCAGGGTGAATCGTTAGATAAATTGTTGCCAGAAGCATTTGCGACAGTTCGTGAAGCCGGTAAGCGCGTGCTGGATATGCGCCATTTTGATGTTCAGATGATTGGCGGGATCGTACTGCATAATGGCAACATTGCAGAAATGCGTACCGGTGAAGGCAAAACGCTGGTGGCGACACTGGCAACTTATCTCAACACGCTTTCGTCTAAAGGCGTGCATGTTATTACCGTAAATGATTATCTGGCGCAACGAGATGCTAACTGGATGGGCAAACTTTATGCCTTTTTAGGTTTAAGCACTGGCGTGGTTATATCAGGCATGGACCCGTTGGAAAAAAAGCAGGCCTATGAATCGGATATCACTTACGGCACAAATAATGAATTTGGCTTTGACTATTTGCGCGACAATATGGCGTTTAGTTCTGAAGAAAAAGTTCAGCGCGAATTAAATTTCGCCGTTATCGATGAAGTTGATTCAATATTAATTGATGAAGCGCGCACACCATTAATTATTTCTGGGCCAACCAGCGATAACTCAGAACTTTATATAAAATTTAATGAGCTAGTAAAAGAATTAGAGCAAGGCGAAGAAGCGCCAACCAAAGAAGAAGAGCCAACCGGTGATTACACCGTTGATGAAAAAAATAAACAGGTTCATATTACAGAGCAAGGTCACGAAAAAGTAGAAGAAATGCTAATTCGTGAAGGCATTCTTGATGAAAACGATAGCTTGTACAGTGCAACCAATATTAATTTAATTCATTATTTAACGGCCTCTATTCGTGCCAATGTTTTATTTCAAAAAGATGTTAGTTATATTGTTCAAGATGGAAAAATTGTTATTGTTGATGAATTTACAGGTCGTACAATGGAAGGGCGTCGTTGGTCCGATGGTTTGCATCAAGCGATTGAAGCCAAAGAAGGCGTTAATATAGAAAATGAAAATCAAACATTAGCCTCTATCACATTCCAAAATTATTTCCGTTTATACGAAAAATTATCTGGCATGACGGGAACAGCCGATACCGAAGCATTTGAATTTCAGTCAATTTATAATCTAGAAGTAATGGTTATTCCAACCAACCTTGAAGTGGCTCGTGTTGACCACGGAGATTTAATTTTCTTAACAGTAGAAGAAAAATTTAATGCGATTGCAGACGATATAAAAGATTGTATTGAACGTAAGCAACCTGTGTTGGTGGGCACCGCTTCAATTGAAGCGTCAGAACACCTTTCTAGTTTATTGGAAAAATTAAAAATCAAACACAATGTTTTAAATGCAAAACAGCATGAACGTGAAGCAACTATTATTGCTGAAGCAGGTATGCCGAGTGCGGTAACCATTGCAACCAATATGGCGGGTCGTGGTACCGATATTGTTTTGGGTGGAAATTTAGATATTGAATTAGCTGAAAAAGGTGACATATCTGAATCTGAAAAAGAAGATATTAAGCAGCAATGGCAGCAAAGACATAATGATGTTTTAGCTTCTGGTGGTTTACATGTAGTAGGCAGTGAGCGCCATGAATCTCGTCGCATTGATAATCAATTACGTGGTCGATCTGGTCGTCAAGGTGATGCAGGATCCACTCGTTTTTATTTATCGCTACAAGATGATTTAATGCGGATTTTTGCGTCGGATAAAATGGCGGGCTTAATGAAAAAATTAGGCATGGAAAATGGTGAAGCGATTGAACACCCATGGGTATCGCGCGCAATTGAAAATGCACAACGTAAAGTTGAAGGCCATAATTTCGATATACGTAAACAACTTCTTGAATATGATGATGTTGCCAATGACCAGCGCAAAGTTGTTTATCAACAGCGTAATGAAATGATGACAGAAAGTGATTTAAGCGACGTGATTGAATCGATTCGTGAAGATGTAGTTACAACACTTGTTTCGAATCATATAACGGCAGGCACACTAGAGGAACAATGGGATGTCGAAGGTTTAGTTCTTTCGATAGAAGAAGAAACCGGTAAAAAATTCGATATTCAAAAATGGCTTGATGACGATAATCAATTAAATGAATACACCTTGCCAGAAAAAGTAAATGCAGAACTGATTAATATTTATAAAGAAAAAGAAGCATTGATTGGCGAAACAGAAATGCGACGTTTTGAAAAATACGTGCTTCTGCAAGTGTTAGACTCTCATTGGAAAGAACATTTATCTGCAATGGATTATTTACGCCAAAGTATTAATTTACGCGCTATGGCTCAAAAAAATCCCAAGCAAGAATATAAGCGTGAATCATTTGAAATGTTTACCGAAATGCTTGTGCGTATAAAGCAGGAAGTGATTAGCACTTTATCAAAAGTTGAAATTCGTTCGCAGGAAGAAATTGACGAGCTTGAGCGTCAACAACAAATGCCAACTGACATGAATTATGAGCATGCTGCATTAGATAATAATGCAGAGCAGCCATCTGATGGTGACGCAAACGCAAAACAACAAGGTTCAAAAAGTGCGCAACCCTTTGTAAGGCACGATAAAAAAATAGGCCGTAATGATCCTTGTTACTGTGGTTCTGGTAAGAAGTTTAAACAGTGCCATGGAAAGTTAAGTTAATATGGCGGTTAACTTAATTGAACCCAAATCGCTTTTGCCGATTGCGGGTATTCGCTTGGCATCAATTTCGGCGGGTATTAAAAAAAATCAATCGAAAGATTTAGTCCTAATTGAAATATCAAAAGGTAGCCAATGTGCTGCCGTTTTCACACAAAATAAATTTTGTGCTGCACCGGTGCATGTTGCTAAAAGCCATTTACAAAATAACACCCCACGCTATTTACTCATCAATTCAGGTAATGCTAATGCCGGCACCGGCGAGCAGGGCATGCGTGATGCATATAAAAGTTGCGACATTGTAGCAACTCAAAGTGATTGTAAAGCACAAGAGGTGTTGCCATTTTCAACCGGTGTGATTGGTGAAAACTTATCTTTAGATAAATTTCAAAATGCAATGCCTACACTTTTTAATCAGTTATCAGCAGATAACTGGATGAGTGCAGGGCAAGGTATTATGACAACGGACACTAAGTTAAAAGGTGTTTCTCGACAAGTTGAAATTCAAGGTAAAACGATTACTGTAACCGGCCTTGCAAAAGGTGCGGGCATGATTCAGCCTAATATGGCGACGATGCTGAGCTTTATTGCAACCGATGCAAATATAGAAAAAAACTTGTTGCAGCAATGTTTAACGCAAGCGGTTGAGTTGTCGTTTAATTCGATTACGGTTGATAGTGATACGTCCACCAATGATGCATGCGTGCTTATGGCAACGGCTAAAGCCGATAACGTAGAAATCACGAAAACAGGCGAAGATTACCAAACATTATTTTCTGTTATATGCGAGGTCAGTTTGTATCTGGCGCAAGCGATTATTCGAGATGCGGAAGGTGCGACTAAATTTGTTGCGCTGCAAGTAAACAAAGTAAACACCAAAGAAGAGGCTCGCCAAGTAGCATTTACGGTTGCCCATTCGCCATTAGTTAAAACCGCGCTATTTGCCAGCGACCCTAACTGGGGAAGAATTTTAGCGGCTGTCGGTCGAGCGGGTGTCGATTTCGATATAAATAAAATTCAAATATACCTTGATGATGTTTGCATTGTTTCTAACGGTGGGCGTGATGCCGCATACACGGAAGAACAAGGTCAGAAAGTGATGAATAAATCTGAAATAATTATCCGAATAGAATTGTATACGGGTAATGAGTCGGCATGCATTTGGACCAGCGATTTATCTTATGATTACGTTAAAATCAATTCAGAATATCGTAGTTAATTCTTTTTATAAAAACATTTTGTTTATCGATTAAATTTCAATACTTCTGCTGCGAGAAAAAATATGTCGAAGCTTGTTAAAATTGCAGTCGCCATTATTGTTAATGATAAAAATGAAGTATTAGTTTCATTACGTGCTAAAGATGTTCATCAAGGTGGTTTGTGGGAGTTTCCAGGTGGTAAGCTGGAAAAGGGCGAATCTGCTTTAAATGCTTTAAGCCGTGAAATTAATGAAGAATTAAATATTGAAATAACATCTGCCTCAGCATTTAAAAAAATTCAATATCAATACCACGATAAAACGGTGCAGTTAAATATTTTTCGAATTGTATCTTTTAGTAGTGAACCGATTGGCGCTGAAGGCCAACAAATAAAATGGCAAAATATTTATGATTTAGTCACTAGTGATTTCCCACTTGCTAATCGTTCAATCATACATGCATTGCAGTTGTCGGATAAATACATGATAACGGGGGGCTTTGAAAATCATCAAGATTTTGAAAATAAACTTCAGACCAGTCTTGAAAAAGGCATTAAGCTAGTACAGTTAAGATGTAAAAATATATCGTCTGATGAATATAAGCAGCTGGTAAAAATATCATGGCGATTATGTAAAAAGTTTTCAGCTATATTATTATTGAATACAAATGAAAGTATATTTTTTGACTGTGAATCCAATGGCCTGCATTTAAGTAGTCAAATGTTAAATTCAATTCAATCTCGTCCCATTGAAAATAAATATTTTTTATCAGTTTCTTGCCACACTAAAGTTGAAATCGAAAAAGCTAAAAAATTAAATGCAGATATTATTTTACTATCTCCTGTAAAAGAAACACGCAGTCATCCCGGTGTTAAAGGTATTGGTTGGAAAATTTTTTCCAATATGGCAGAAGATTTAAATGCACCCGTTTATGCGCTTGGTGGAATGTCTGAGGCAGATTTGTGTGAAGCTAAAAAATCAGGCGCACAGGGTGTTGCTGCAATTTCAAGTTTTTGGGGTTAAGGTTGAAAATTATTTTTTTATCCATTGTTATTTTATTAGCTGCATTCGGTGTAGGCCAATGGCTTGAGCAATCAAACGATAAAAATATTAATCGCACTATTATTAATTCAGACTGTAATCCAACTAAAAATAGTTGTGTAATTGAAGATGTTAATTTTAATTACACACTTTATTTTAAAGATGAAGTTTCTACACTTGTGCCTTTTATAGTGAATATTGATGTGGCTGAAAAACAGCCACAAGCTATCGATATTTCATTTGAAATGGTCGGCATGGCGATGGGGTTTAATCAGTATCATTTAGTTAAAGAAGAGAAAGCTTGGCAAACTAAAGTGATTTTGCCAGTTTGTTCTTTAGGTAGGAATGATTGGTTATTAAATGTAAAACTAAAATTAGATAATATAGAAAGTGTTACGCAGTTTAAATTTTCACATTAAAGCTTTATAAAATACAACAGGCTAATTTAAATTCAATATCATTTTTATTTTGTTCAGGTCGATGTGCAAGATTACCTGCTTTTAAAAATCGTACCGTAAAGCGATGTTTACCAGCACTTATTTCAGGAAACACAGCGCTATCATCTGGCAAAATAACGCGTATCATTAAGCAGGTTAAGTTGGCGTCTAAACTTTTTTGATAAAATCCACCTTCAGCCGTTTCATCAATCGCATCAGTGCTGTCACGAATAACTTGTAAAATTAAATTAATCGCTTTATTAAGAGTGACAAAAGGTGAAAACCATTCGTTTAATATAGCTGCTCGATTTTCAAAAGATTGGTTTATCCAGTGCGCATAAACCGGCAAATCAAATTCGCATAGGCCACCCGGCATGTTTAGGCGTTGGCGAATTGCATTGAGTAGTTCATGTTGTTGTAGGTCGTGACCAATGCTACTGCCAATGCTATGTAGTTCTTGCAGGCATTGTTTTTGGTCGTTAATAATATCATTTAACTTTCCGTGATTAATACCGGGGATTTCCACGAAAGATTGTAAATTAATATTTTGACGTTCTAGCTCTTTAATGGTTTCACGTTTAATGTCACCACGGCTTAACATGCTTAAAATGTCGAGTATTACTTTTACTGCGCAGAGTGTGTCCCATTCATTTTGTTGATTAATATGCTGATGGAATTGATTAAACAAATGTTCTAGCCGTAAAAAAGTACGGATATGTTCATTCAATGGTTGCTCAAAAATGAGTTGCTTAGGCATGTTCGGTTGATGTTTTATTACGATGCTCTATTTTGACATAAAAAGAGAATGAACATAAGCCCTTATATTTAGTATGAAATAAGTTTAAGGCTGCTTAATTAAATTAGTTGCATAGTTTTATGTAGTTAGAGTGTAAGCGTATTATTTGTTCTTTTAGCATAGATTTATCTGCAGAGTTATCAATAATATCATCAGCAATGGCGATTCTATCTTCTCTTGACGACTGAGATTTTATAATAGATTTAATTTCATCTAAGTTTCTGTTGTCGCGAGCAAGGGTTCGAGAAATTTGTATTTTTTCTTCGCAGTCAATTAAGAGCACTCGGTCATATTCTTTTTGCTGCTGGGTTTCAACTAATAACGGTATGGCAATAATGGCATAACAACAATCAAGCTGATTTAATTTTTGTTGTACAGTAAGCCTAATTTTGGGATGGAGAATAGCTTCTAAAGCGAGTTTATTTTTTTTGTGATTAAAAACTTTATGGGATAATAATTTTCGATTAAGTGAGCCATCATCTAATAAAATATCCGTTCCAAAATAATCAATAATTTCATTGAGTGCAGTTTGGTTCGGCGCAACTAGCTCGCGGGAAATAATATCGGTGTCGATAACTGGAACTTTAAGTTGGCTAAAAAAATGGCAGGCGGTTGTTTTTCCGCAGCCAATGCCTCCAGTTAACGCTATTTTAATCATGCGTAAATATTTAGCCAAGCCTGATTAATTTCAGCGCCCCATACAAAAGCTATCCAACCAGCAATGGCAAGATAGGGGCCGAAAGGAATGGCGGTGCCTTTTTCTTGTCGTTTTAAAATTATCATCGAAATGCCGATAATGGTGCCGACTAAAGATGAAAGTAAAATAATTTGCGGCAACATTTGCCAACCCATCCAAGCACCTAAGGCGGCGAGTAATTTAAAATCGCCATAGCCCATGCCTTCTTTGCCAGTTAATAATTTAAAGAGTTTATATATTGACCAAAGAATTAAATAACCAATAATAGCGCCGTAAACAGATGATTGCAGATCGCTAAATGTATTTGAGGTATTAATTAAAATACCTAGCCACAGCAGTGGCAAGGTAATGTTGTCGGGTAATAATTGTGTTTTTGCATCAATCATTGTGAGCACGATTAGCGCCCAAGTGAATATTATTCCGAAAAGTGTTTCTAAACTAACGCCAAATTTGAGCGCAATGAGGATAGAAAAAATAGCGGTTACCGTTTCTATAATAGGGTATTGTGCGGAGATGTGAGTGCTACAAGATGAGCACTTGCCGCCTAAAAAAATATAACTAAAAACGGGGATATTTTCCCAAGCACGAATTTTATGATTGCATTTTGGGCAGCTTGAATTGGGTTTTGATAAATTAAAAGTTTCGGTTTTTTTATCAGCTTCGAGTTCTAAATATTCTTTACATTCACTACGCCATTCATTTTCAAGCATAATGGGCAGTCGATAAATAACAACATTTAAAAAGCTGCCCACCGCAAGGCTAATAAAAAATATCGATGTTAAAAAAAGCCAGTTATTGCTCTCAAAAACATATAATAATGAATCCATAAATTAAACAACAGAACCCATTTTGAAGATGGGTAAGTACATGGCAATAACTAAACCACCTACAACAACCGCAAGAAAAACCATGATGGCGGGTTCCATTAACGCGGTTAAATTATCTACTGCATGATCTACTTGCTCTTCATAGTAGTCTGCCACTTTACTGAGCATTTCATCAAGCGCGCCAGATTCCTCGCCTATTGATACCATTTGAATAACCATATTGGGGAATAAGTCGGGAAACTGAGAGAGGCTAGCCTGTAATTGTGTGCCCGATGAAATGTCATCTTTAACTTGTAATATTGCTTTTTGGTAAACACTATTGCCCGATGCACCCGCAACAGAATCCATGGCTTCAACAAGCGGTACACCTGCTGCAAACATGGTGGCTAGCGTGCGAGAAAATCTAGCAACGGATGACTTCATGGTTAGGTCAGCTGTTACCGGTAATTTTAATATTACTTTATCTAACCACTCACGAAATTTTCTAGAACGTTTGTATGAGTTGGTTATACTAAAAACAGTAACGATTATTCCGCCCACAATAAAATACCATTGCTCAATAAATGCATCAGAAATATTGACTACAAATGCAGTAAATGCGGGTAAGTCAGCACCAAAGTCTTGAAACATATCAGCAAAAATAGGCACAACATAAAGTAATAAAATGGCAGTTACAATAAAGGCAACAACCAATACACTAATGGGATAAGTTAAAGCGCCTTTGATTTTTTTCTTGAGGGCTTCTGTTTTTTCTTTATAAGTTGCTACTTTTTCGAGCAGTGTTTCTAATGCACCGGATTGTTCCCCTGCTTCAACTAAGCTACAAAATAAATCATCAAAATATAGAGGGTGGTTTTTTAGCGCTTGAGCAAACGTGCCACCGGCTTCAACTTCGCCTTTTATGGCAAAAATTAATTCAGCCATATTAGGGTTGCTGTGCCCCTGCCCAACAATGTCAAAAGACTGAACTAAAGGTACGCCAGCTTTCATCATGGTGGCCATTTGCCGACTGAACACAGCGATATCAGCAGCCAGAATAGGTTTACCGCTTCCACCAAATAATGATTTGGCTTGCTTCTTAACTTTTTTAGGTAATATGCCTTGGCGGCGCAGTTCGGCTTTTACCAGATCGGCATTATTTGATGTAGTTGAGCCTTTAACTTTTTTACCGTCTTTGGTTATTCCTTCCCATAGGTAAGTCTCTTTTTTTAGTTTTTTTTGCTTAGCCATTAATTAGTCCTTGGTAACCCTGTTAATTTCTTCAAGGCTGGTTACGCCGCTTTTTGTTTTTATAAGTGCAGATTTTCGTAAATCGGGTATGCCTTCTTTTTCTGCTTGGTCAGCAATGTCAATAGCATTGCCGCCCGACATAATGATTCTACCAATTTCTTCGCTAATAGGTAGCACTTGATAGATGCCGACGCGACCTTTATAGCCCTTGTCACATAACTCACAGCCAACAGCTTTATATAGTTGCATGTCGCTATTGATATCTTCTTCAGTATATCCCTCTTCGAGTAGTGCTTCTTTGGGGATTTTATCTTCCACTTTACAAGCTTCACAAAGTCTACGAGCAAGCCGTTGGGCGATAATTAAATTTACCGCAGAGGCAATATTAAATGGCGGAACACCCATGTTCACCAAGCGAGAAAGGGTTTGCGGTGCATCATTAGTGTGTAGCGTTGACATAACCATGTGGCCAGTTTGCGCCGCTTTAACTGCTATTTCTGCGGTTTCAAGGTCGCGTATTTCGCCTACCATAATGATATCTGGATCTTGGCGTAAAAAGGCTTTAAGTGCGGAAGAAAAATCTAAGCCGACTTTGGGGTTTACATTGACTTGATTAATGCCTTCTAAATTAATTTCAACGGGGTCTTCGGCGGTTGAAATATTGGTGTCTTCGGTATTTAAGATATTTAACCCTGTATATAGAGATACTGTTTTTCCACTACCGGTGGGACCCGTGACAAGTATCATTCCATAAGGGTTAGATAACGCTTTCATATAAAGGTCTTTCTGATCAGGTTCATACCCCAGCATATCAATGCCTAACGATGCACTGGATGGGTCAAGAATACGCAATACAATTTTTTCGCCAAATAAAGTAGGGCAGGTGTTCACACGAAAATCAATCGCTTTGTTTTTAGAAATACGCATTTTTATACGGCCATCTTGTGGCACTCGCCTTTCTGCGGTATCCATTCTCGACATGACTTTTATGCGAGCTGATAATCTGCCAGCCATCGCAACTGGAGGTGATGCCACTTCTCTTAAAACCCCATCGATACGAAGTCGAACGCGAAAGCGTTTTTCATAAGGTTCAAAATGAATATCAGAAGCGCCTTTTTTGATAGCATCCAGTAATACTTTATTTACAAATCGAACAACAGGGGTGTCATCAGCAGTGGAGGCATCGTCATCAGTGCTAGCTTCATCTTCTGTGTTTTCAAAGTCTAAATCTTCAAGGTCTTCATCTAACTCAGACATGTTGCTGTCTTCAGCAGCACTTAAGAGTTTTTCTACGGCTTTATTGAGTTTGTCGTACTCAACCAGAATAGCTTCGGTGTTAATACCGGTTTGAAATTTAATTTCATCGGTGGCGGTTAAGTTGGTCGGGTCTGAAATGGCGATATAAAGTCGGTTGCCTCGCCTATATAATGGCAAGGCAAGGTGTTTTTTGATGAGCTTATCATCAACGATATTTGGCGGAAGGCTATCAGAATCAATGGCATCTAAATCAAAAATAGGTAAGCCAAATTCCTGCGAGCCCGTAATGGCTATTGTTTTTGAATCAATTAATTTGTTTTCAACAAGAAATTGGCTTATTGGTTGTTTCTTTTTACTAGAATCAGTTTGCGCACTGATCGCACTTTCTTCTGTGATATGCCCGTTAAGTACAAGCTTATTTAGTAAACCGCCCAGTTTCATATTTTGACTTCTAAGTATTTGTTATTGTGAATTATATTACTAAGTGTAGATTATATATTCTAGTTGATGCACAGAAAATTAATATGCCTGAATAACGTACAAAACTCAATGTGAATTACAGGCGCACCTAAATTATATAGGGTTATATTTTTTTATGTTGTTATTTAAGGTTAGGTGAATTAAATATTTAACTTAACTAGAGGCCTTTACATGAAATTTTTTTTCATCTCAAACGTTGCTATCGCAAATAGCGATGTTTTTTAACTACTCGTACTGCGTGTAAAGCGCTTCAACTAGCACTTACTAAGCAAGCCAGTTAAAAAGAATACCCTTAAAAAACGGTAGGTGCGAATTCATTCGTACCTACAAAAAATATACATGTCTTGAGTATTCTTTAATTTCCGTCTCAGTAATATATAAAGAGACCTTTGCACGATAGCATCACAAGTAAAAATGGCTAAAATTTCACTGCTTTTCGTTAGAAAACTTGTCAATATCTAGATATTAACTGCGTTTCCTGCCTCAATCAGTAAAATTTTAACGCATTTTTCTTTTACGCCTCTATCGTGCAAAGGTCTCATAAAGACTATTTAGAAAAACGTTGGGTGTGACATTAAATAAACGATGTTGTCACAAAATGACAATATGGGTTTGTTAGTGACAATAAATAACGTGGTTGTTATTTATTTAACAGGCTAATTTGTTTTTAAGTTATTGTTTTTTATTTGATTATATTATAGTTGGCCTTTAATTTGCTCTTTATCAAGCAGCTCGGGAGAAAAGTTGAATAAAAAGTAAACGTGCAATTTAGTTTATAAATACTTATTTAACCGATAAACAAGTTTCTAACTAACATTAAATTAGGTGAATAACATGAAGACAATCCAAAAAGGTTTTACATTAATCGAACTGATGATCGTTATCGCAATTATCGGTATTTTAGCATCAGTGGCGCTGCCTGCTTATCAAGATTACACCGTACGTGCGCAGGTTTCTGAGGGTGCTATTGCGGCAAGCTCGTTTAAAATTGGGGTAACAGAAATGTTTGCTGATCGTGGTGAAGCAGGCATTACGGCTTATGCTGCTCAAGTTGCAGCAGCTGTTGCAACAGGTCAAATTTTAACTGATAGAATTACAGGAGTGGTTATAGATGATTCAGGAGCGGCAGTAATGGGAGAAATTAGAGTTACACTGGGTGGTATTGCGCAACTAGCTGCTGCAAATGTTCTTGCCTATATGCCTCAGATAAATAATTTAAACATATCGGATACCAATTCAACAGGTAGTATTGAATGGGTATGTAGTGCGACTACAGGTGGTGTAACATCATCTACAACAATTGTAGCTAACTTTTTACCCGCTGCATGTCGTTAATCTTTATTTAAATAGCGATACTAAAAAGGGGCTCATTAGAGCTCCTTTTTTATTTTATTAAGAAAAATTTATTCTTTAGCGCAAATAGACTATATTAATACTGTTAATCATTTATATTGAAATTCAGACATTGAAAACTCGAATTATTGCTGCCAGCTTACATTTTTTAGTGAGCATATTAATTGTTTCACTATCTTTATCTGTTATCTATTTTATTTGGTACCCTAATCCATTTCATTCCATTCACTCTGTTATTGATGCTGTAAAAATAGTTGTTTTTGTCGATTTACTGCTTGGCCCCTTTCTTACCTTTATTGTATATAACCCTTTAAAATCACGTAAAGAATTGATATCAGATTTAACGATTATTATCGTTATTCAAATTGCAGCATTGAGTTGGGGTTTGCATATTACCCATAAAATGCGGCCATTATTTTTTGTGTTTCAGGGAGACACTTTTTACCCTATTCTTAAAGAAGAGATAAATTTGAAAAATTTAAATAGTGCGGTATCAGCACCGGCTATTTGGCAATCACCCAAAACTATTTATATAAAGCGGTTAAAAGGCGATGCTTTAAATCAGCGAATGGGTGATATATTGAATGGGAAAAAGGTTAAAGGTGAAATGTATGAGGCCAATAAGTATTTGCCACTATCTTTAGATGATAATAATGAATATCGTCAAGATGTTGAAAAAAATGCTATGTCTTATAACGTTTTATTAAATAGTAAAACATGGGCAGCTCGGGTTAAAAAGTTAATTTTGTCTAAGGGCGGTAGTATTGAAGATTATCTTTTTTATCCGGTTGAAAATGATCAAATTTTTAGAGGTTTAATCGCATTTAACAAAAAAGATTTTTCCTTTGTTGGGTTAGTGCATGATGATTAGCTTAATCAATGTTTAATTTTTGTAGCCGATAGCGTAATTGCCTCAAAGTAATCCCTAATAACTTTGCAGCCGCCGTTTTATTCCAGCGGGTTTGTTCTAAAGCGTTCACTATATTTTCTTTTTCATGTTCAGATATGCTGCGTATGTTTGTTTTTTCAATTGGCTGTTCATGTTGCTCATTAGTTGCTTGGGGAAGATGCAGATCATCTTGTTGTATCACTGTGCTTTCTGACAATGCCAAGGCCCGCTCTAAAATATTTTCTAATTCCCGAACATTGCCGGGGTAGGCGTGTTGCATTAATGATTGTATTGCGGTAGACGAAAAAGTATATGCATTTTCGGTAAGTGATTTTTGTGTAAGTTTAGCCAGTAAAAAATCAGCTAATAATGGAATGTCTTCTGGGTGCTCTCGTAAGCTGGGCACATTTAATTCAATCACATTAATTCTATAATACAAATCTTCACGAAATTTATTTTGATTAACCAGTTCCGTTAGATTTTTGTGGCTGGCGCTTAATATTCTAATATCAACACTTTTTTCTGCGTGTTCACCAATCGGTCTAATTTTCTTTTCCTGAATAGCGCGTAATAATTTTACCTGCATATTTAAAGGTAAATCTGCAACTTCATCTAAAAAAAGAGTGCCACCATTAGCGGCTACAAATAACCCCGTTTTATCTTGATTTGCACCGGTAAAGCTACCTTTTTTATGCCCAAAAAATTCGCTCTCCATTAATTCGCTGGGTATGGCACCACAGTTAACTGGTATAAAAGGTTGTTCGGCTCTTGAGCCTTGGTCATGTATTAAGCGTGCCGCGAGTTCTTTGCCGCAGCCTGATTCACCATGAATAAATACCGGTGCTTGGCTACGTGCAAGCTTGCTTATTTTTTTGCGCAACTCTTTAATGGGTAGTGAATTACCTAATAATTTTTGATCGCCAGTGTTTTCTTGTTGCTGGTTTGGTGATTCTTTTGGTAACTTTATTGCGGAGTTAACTAAATTTCTTAATACTTCAAGGTTTACCGGTTTGGAGACAAAATCGAAAGCACCGGCTTTTAATGCGCTTACCGCTAATTGCATATTTCCATAAGCGGTTATAACGGCGACAGGAATATGGTTATGCTGTTTTTGTATAAATTTAACTAAATCAATTCCATTGCCATCTGGTAAATTCATATCGGTTAAACATAAATTTATCGACTCAGATTTGAGCAATGTTTTGGCCGAATTTATATCATGGGCAATGCAGGTGTTTAAGCCCATTCTGTTCAGTGTGATTTTAGCTAATTCACAAATGTCGGGTTCGTCATCTACAATTAGAACCATTTTTGTGTGGGTGTTTTTATTGTCCATGGTTTAAATGTCTTTGTGTGCCGGATAATAGATGGAGTTTAAAACAGCCGCCTTTTTCCTGTTTAATATAACGAATTTTCCCACGATTGCTTTCAATAATTTCTTTAGTAATGTAAAGGCCTAAGCCGGTGCCTTGAGAACTGGTGGTGAAAAATGGATCGAATATTTGTTCAACTGTTTTTTCATCAATACCCAGACCGTTATCAAGAACGCTAATAAAGGGTTGGTCAAAATCTTCATCATGCCCGCAGGTTATTTCAATAAATATTTTATTTTGCGGTTGATTGTTATGGGTAATGGCATTAGTGCATAGGTTGCACATAACTTGATTTAAATGGCTTGAATTAAATAGGATATAAGATTTGGGATCTAATAATTTAATGTTTATTTGTGTGGTTTGTAGATTATTATTTTGTATAAAATCGCTGCAAAATATTTCTAGCCATGAGTTGAGTTCAATCACTTCGGTATTGCCTTTTTTAGAGCGAGACAACTCTAAAACATTTTCAATAACCTTATCTAAACGTTGCACTTGGGTTGTAATAATATCAGTGAGTTTAGTATCCGCATCATCCAATTCAGATTCTTGTAATAATTGTGCAGCATGATTAATGGCGCTTAATGGGTTGCGAATTTCATGGGCGATGCTGGCGGTAAGCTTGCCGAGTGATGCTAATTTAATTTGTTGAAAGCGTTGGTTGAGTCGAGTGGCATCTTCTAAAAAAATTAAGGTATCGCCGGTGCGTTGTAGTTTGCGAAATCCGGGTTGAATGTCGGGTAAGCCATGGGCTTGTGGAATGGCTTTATGGTGCATGTTGGGTTGGTCTAACCAATCTAACAGGCGTATATCTAATGCGGGTAATATGTTTTCTAATAAGGGTGAGTCTTGTAAGGGAATGTTGCCGAGTAGTGCTTCGGCGGAGCTATTTGCCATGCGAATATGGCCGTTATAATCCACCACAATAATGCCGGTGCGCATATTTTGAATAATATCTTCATTTAAAATTTCTAAATCTACAATGTCGGCTTCGCGTTCAATAGCCAATTTTTCAGATTCACGTGCACGCCTAGCTAAAACGGAGGCTAAGAAACTGGAGCCAAAAAATACCAAGCCCAATAAACCGGCGCGCGAATATTCCGTTGCATTGCCAATGCCCAATGTCACATTATAAGTTTGTTCGCCAAGTACAGCGAGGGCGGCCATGGCGGCAAATAAAAATGAATTTCGATTGCTTAAAAATGTACCGGTGGCGGTAACATTAATAATTAGCAAAATACTGAGTGAGCTGCTTAAACCACCACTATAGTGGGAGAGCATGGTAATAAGCACAATGTCACTGGCATTACTAATAATCACCTGAGTTTCAAATGATGGCTTGTTTTTAAAGCCAATAAAAATAAAAAGCAGGCTACTTAACAATAATGTGAGCGCGGTGGCGAGAAAAATTTCTGTATTTTGGCTGCCCAAAAAACCCATCCACTCACGTTGGTAAAATGCGGCTAATAAGCCAATCGATAAGACTAAGCGATAGAAATTTAATTGATGCAGTGGTTTCCAAGTAAGGTGAGTACCGGGATCTGCGGGAATAAAACTGATTAAATGACTGCTTGTTGTGCTCAAGATGTTTGGTTCCAGTCGTTTAAATGTTGGGTGCTACAAAAGGTGCTATTGCCATTTAATATAGCATCTTCACGGGGCACATAAACTTTGCAGTGCAGGCATTGCACGGTGTCATTATGGGTAATGGGTGCTTTGGGCGCAGGCTTTTTAAAACGCTGCGTAAGGGTGCGGGCGATTAATAAAATGACAATAACAAAAATAATAATTAAAACACTTTTAAACATCTGCGTTAATAGTTCCTATGTCGGTTAAAGTTTAGGTCTGATAAAATGAGACTATTGAAACCATTCTAAACTAAAAATAAACATTATGAGCGACACCGTACAACTCTGCCTAATTCAAGAACGCTTTCTTGTTGGTGATATTAAAGCCAATACCCGAAAAATCCTATCTCTTTCATTACAAGCTAAACAGGCTGGCGCGGATATCGCCATTTTTCCTGAGCTGGCGTTAAGCGGTTATCCGCCGGAAGATTTGTTAATGCGGCAGGGTTTTATTCAGCAAATTGAAAGGGCGATAGCTGAAATTGCCAGCAGCACCCAGGGCATCACCCAAGGCATCACTCAGGGCATTATGATTATTTTTGGCGCGCCTCGCTTGCACAATCAGCAATTATTTAATGCCGCCATTGTGTGTGCTAACGGCAAAATAGAAAGTGAATATTATAAATACAGCCTACCCAATTATGCCGTATTTGATGAAAAACGTTATTTTCAGGCAGGGAGTAAAGCGCTAGTAATAGCGTGCAAGCAGCAAAAAATTGGCATTATAATTTGTGAAGATGCGTGGTTTGAGCAGCCGATTCAGCAAGCACAAATGGCCGGCGCACAATCTATCGTGATATTAAATGCCTCGCCCTATCATCGCAATAAACATCAACAGCGCTTAGATATGTTGAAGCTGCGCCAGCAAAAAAACGCATTGCCGATGTTTTATGTGAATATTGTGGGTGGCCAAGACGAGCTGGTATTTGATGGTGATTCTTTAGTGGTGAACGCAGAGGGTGAGTTAGTGGGGCGTGGGCCAGATTTTGAACCGGCACTGCTGCATTATCAATTACACGCAGACCAAAGCATTAGCGCAGTTAATACGCCTTTTCATCAACCGCTAAGCGAGCTGGCCAGTTTATATAAAGCGCTAGTGACCGCGGTGCGCGATTATGTTACCGGCAATGGTTTTGATGGTGTGGTCATTGGCTTATCCGGCGGTGTTGATTCTGCACTCACCCTCGCCATTGCCGCCGATGCACTGGGCGCAGAGCAAGTGCATGCGGTAATGATGCCCTCACGTTACACCGCACAAATGAGTTTAGATGATGCGGCAGCACAGGCTGAAACCATGGGGGTAGATTATAAAAGCATCTCGATTGAACCCACATTCCAAACATTTTTAGATACCTTAAAAGATGAGTTTGCGGGCAAAGCGGTTGATACCACTGAAGAGAATATTCAAGCCCGTTGCCGTGGTGTAATTTTAATGGCGCTGTCTAATAAGTTGGGCCGCATGGTATTAACCACCGGCAATAAAAGTGAAATGGCCGTGGGTTATAGCACCCTGTATGGCGATATGGCAGGGGGATTCGGCCCCCTTAAAGATGTTGAAAAACAGTTGGTGTATGCGTTGTGTGACTATCGAAATTCGGTGAATGGCGTTATTCCACAACGCGTACTCGATCGCCCACCCTCAGCGGAGTTACGCCCAGACCAGCAAGACCAAGACAGCCTGCCCGATTACGATACGCTGGATGCCATTTTGCGCATGAGCGTAGAAGACGACATGCCCCGCCAGCAAATTATTGATGCGGGATATGACGAGCAGGTGGTGAATAAAGTGCTGCGCATGGTGCAAATAAATGAATACAAACGTCGCCAAGCACCGCCAGGAGTAAAAGTGACCCAGCGCGCCTTTGGGCGAGATCGGCGTTATCCGATTACATCGGGGTATCGACGGGATTGATAACGTGAAAGGCTATTGTGAAAGCTAAAAATATTAGCTATTTTCCGGAGCAGCCAATTCCGCATTTTCACTGGGTGCGGCTTCTTCAATAACCGGGTTTGCATCCAATACCGATTGGGCATCCGCCGCTAAATCATTTAACCCCAATGCTTTATATGCTTGCACCATAATGCCCAGCGCATCGCGGCTAGCGGGGGTGGTGGGGTACATTTCTAGCACCGATTGACCACGCTTAGCTGCCGCCAACCAAGCTTTACGTTTAATGTAATAGCGTGCGGCGTGCAGCTCAGCTTCGGCGAGCTTATTGCGTAAAAACAGCATGTGTTGATAAGAGTCAGGAGCATAGCGGCTACTCGGGTAGCGCTCAACTAAGGTCGAAAAACTGCGCAATGCTTCGTTCATGGATTTACTATCGTGTTGCGATATATCGCGGGGGAAAAAGCCATCCATAAAACCACCGCCTCGATTAAAATCTGCCAAGCCTTTTAAATACCATGCATAATCAACATTGGCATCGCGGGGATTAATGCGAATAAAACGGTCGGCCGCGGCGATTGCCGATTCGGGCTCGTCAAATTTATAATAGGCGTAGGCCACATCAAGTTGCGCTTGGCGAGCATAAGAGCTAAAGGGAAAGCGGGCTTCAAGGTTTTCGAGGTTTTTAATGGCCTCTTCAAACTCACCCGATTCTAGTGCTAAAGTGGCCTCATCGTAAAATTCGAGGGCAGTCCAGTCGGCATAGGGGTCAGATTTAACACCGTCATCGCTGCAAGCAATGAGAAATACAGATAAAATAAGGGCAGATAGTAATCGAATCATATTAATAAGCTATTGTGAAGATGATAAAGTTAAGGGTTAAACAGTGTTGTTTAAAAAAGTTTTAGCATTATACAAGAGAAGTCGTCTATGTCCGATGGGTTAAACCATGAAATTGTAAAAAAAACCATTCCGCTTGAATATGCATCGCAACGTTTGGATGCTGTATTAGTGAAAATGTTCCCCGATTATTCTCGCAGTCGCTTGCAGCAGTGGATTAAAGCTGAGCGGGTTTGGCTAGATGGCGCTATTCCGCGCCCGCGAGATAAAGTGATTGGCGGGGAACATTTGGAATTGCACATAGAGCACGAAAACCTCGATGAGAGCGTGATTCCGCAGGATATTCCCCTCGATATTATTTACGAAGATGACGCCATTTTGGTGGTTAATAAGCCCATCGGTTTAGTGGTGCACCCCGCCGCAGGGCATCCCGATGGTACCTTACAAAATGGCTTACTCTTTCATTGTGAAAGTTTAAGCGAAGTGCCGCGCTCCGGCATTGTGCATCGGCTAGATAAAGACACCTCCGGCTTGCTGGTGGTGGCCAAAACCTTAAAAGCACACAAAATTTTAGTGGAGCAACTGCAAGCGCGCACTGTACATCGTGAATATCAGGCGATTGTGTTTGGGGTGCTCACCGCCGGTAATACCATCGATATTGGCATTGGTCGGCATGGCCGCGACCGTAAAAAAATGGCGGTTAAGCCCGAGGGCAAGCAGGCGATTACGCATTTTCGAGTGATTGATCGTTATCGCGGCCACACCCGTATTAAAGTAAATTTAGAAACCGGCCGCACCCATCAAATCCGCGTACACATGGCTTATGTAAAACACCCATTAGTGGGGGATCAAACCTACGGCGGGCGTTTGCAATTACCCGCCGGCTGTGGCGATGAGCTAAAAACCATGCTGCGAAATTTTGATCGACAAGCATTGCATGCGCGTAAATTAGGCTTAAACCACCCCGAAACCGGCCGCCAGATGGAATGGCAGGCACCACTGCCAGATGATATGAAAGCGCTGATTGCGGTGTTGGAAGCTGACGTTGAGCAAGACATTGAAGAAGATGATTTTTTCTTTGAAGACATGCCAGATGAACATACGGATGAGTCTTGATTGCCGATGAGTCGCATTAAACCTGCTGGCTTCATTCAGCCCGATTGGCCAGCCGCGAAAAATATTCGCGCCTTTTCCAGCACCCGAAATTTGCTAAGCGATATGCCAGCAAATAATGCACAAGCATTCGATAATTTTAATTTAGCCCTGCATGTTGAAGACAATGCACAACATGTTGGCGCTAATCGGCAGCAATTAATTCAGCAATTAAAACTCCCCGCAGAACCGTTATGGCTAAATCAAGTGCACGGCCATCGAGTGATTAATGCTGCGCAATTTAGCAATAAACTTGCCGATGCGGATGCCTCTTTTAGCGATCAGCCCAATCATATTTGCGCAGTAATGACCGCCGATTGTTTACCGTTATTATTTTGTAATCGCAAAGGCAATAAAGTGGCGGCGGCGCATGCAGGTTGGCGTGGGTTGGCAGATGGGGTTATTGAAAATACCGTGGCCAGTTTAAGTGAAGCACCGCATCGAATATTAGTTTGGCTTGGCCCCGCCATTGGGCCGCAGGCATTTGAAGTGGGTGAAGAGGTGCGCGATGTTTTTGTAAATGAGCAGCCCGCGGCGGTTAATGCGTTTAAAGAAAATCGCGAAGGGCATTTTTTAGCCGATATTTATCAACTCGCCCGTTTGCGTTTAAGTGCATTAGGTATTAAAGCCGTGTACGGTGGCGGCTATTGTACGTTTACTGATGCGCATCAATTTTATTCGTATCGAAGAGATGCTAAAACCGGTAGGCAGGCGAGTTTGATTTGGTTTGAGTGAGTGATTTAAGTCAAAAGCTTTTGCGGTAAATGTTTTAAAAAAACGGAGAAAAAAATGAAGTGGTCAGTGTTAACTTTAGTGGGTGCAGATCAATCGGGCATAGTCGCCGCGGTTACCGACACCTTATATCAACGCGGTTGTAGTTTGGCGCAGGCATCCATGATGCAACTGGGTGATAACTTTGCGATTATGTTACGGGTTTCCCATGATGAAGATAAAAATTTACAAGAAATATTAGCGGATATTTGCACGTCTATGAATTTGCATTTACACATAGATGAAGATGTGAGTAATGAAAGTGCGGGGCTTGAACCCGATGTGCAAGTTACCGTTTATGGTGCAGATAGGCGCGGCATTGTTGCGCAAGTGACATCCGTGTTAGCGCAAGCCGGATTAAATATTATTGATTTAGAAACCGCTATTGGCGGTAGCAAAGAAAAACCTATTTATATAATGAGTTTAGAAGGCGTTGCACAAAATGGTGTGGCTGCTTTGCAACAAGCCATCGAATCACTGGACTCTAATATTGAAGTTAATATTGATGAAATAAATACCTTAAGGGGATAGCGCCAAATGGAAATTTTGATCTATCCCGATCAACGCTTAAAGCAGTTGTCTGAAAGTGTTGAGAATATTGATAAAGAAATTTTAGACTTTATTGGCGAACTGGAACAAGCACGCATAGCGGGGCCAGGTGCAGTGGGTATTGCCGCACCGCAGGTTGATATGTTTAAGCGAGTGGTAATTGTAGACGTATCGAATATGCGCAAGCCGGTGGATAATCATGGCCATATAATTATGATTAATCCGGAAATTACCGAATGGGAAGGCATGGCAATGGGGCGTGAAGGGTGCTTGTCGGTGCCAGATTTTACCGGCAATGTTATTCGTGCCGAAAAAATAAAATTACGCTATAGCGATGAAAATGGCAAAGTTGTGGAAATTGAATCAACGGGTTATGAGGCGCGCGCCATTCAGCATGAAATAGACCATCTTGATGGATTATTATTTTTGGATAGATTGGTTAGCCGACGCAGTGATTTATTTAAGCGTAAAACCTATAAGAAATAATTTTATCATTGCAGAGTTAAAAGCAGGTTGTCCGCAAATGAACGCGAATAAACGCAAAGTGTGAAAATTTAAATAGGTGTTTTGGATAGTTACTAACAAGCCAGTTAAAAAAATATTCTTAAAAAAGTGTAGGTGCGAATTCATTCGCACGGGTCTATGAAAATAGGTAATGTGCGAATAAATTCGCACCTACAAAAAAATATACATATCTTGAGTCTTTTTTATTTCATTTTAGCGTTAAAGCCATATTTTAGCGTTAAAGCCATAAAATATTTACGCATCTCGATAATCATTTATTTCTATTCATTGTCAGCAGAATCACACGAAAACCTCAATAATCATCTATTATTAAAGTTATTGTAAATTGATTAAATAATAAGTATGCCTAAGGGAATAAATCTCGATACATCAAAATCCAATGCGCTGGCAGTTAGCCTGTGCAGTATTGGTTTATGTGATTATTCCTTACCCCCATCCCCGAGTTTAAATTTTTCACATTCATGGGCCAAAATACTTGGCTACCAACCTGCGGATATTCCCAAAGCTGAAATATTTCAAAGCTGGTGGGGTCAGCAAATACACCCTAACGATCATGCGCGTGTAATTAGTTTATTGAATAAGCTTTATTCTGGCGATGTAAAAAAACTCAGTTGTAGTTTTCGTATTAAGCGTAAGTCGCGAGATTGGTGTGAAGTAGAAATGTTTGCCAGCGCCATTAAACGAGATGAAAAAGGTTGGGCGCAACATGTGTTTATGGTTATGCGAGATATGGCAGAAAGCGAAAATCGTTATAAAAGCATTGTTGAAAATTTAAATGAAGGTATATGGGTAATAGATCGTTACCATAATATTCGATTTGTTAATCAAGCGCTGGCAGATATGCTGGGATACAGTATTGATGAAATGCTAGGGCGTTCGGTATTTGATTTTGAAAATGAAAATAATCAGCAAATTTTAAAACAACAATTAAACGAACGAACAAAAGGTAAAAGTAATATTTATGAAATGGACGTGTTGCATAAAAAAGGTCATGCGATTTTAATTCAGATTGAATCAGCGCCATTTTTAAATAATCAAAAAATGTTTGATGGGGTTGTTGAAGGCGTAAAAGATATGACCGATATTCGGTCGCAGCAGTTAAAATTAAAAATGTTGTCATCGGCGGTGGAGCAAAGTGGCTCGATGGTTTTAATTACAGATCAAGATGCACATATAGAATATGCCAATCCAAAATTATGTGAGGTGACAAATTACAGTAAAGAAGAGTTGCTAGGTTTAAATGCACAAGTCTTTCAGCCCGAAGATATGAATATGCAAGAAATGAATGAGTTGTTAAGAAAAATAAAAAAAGGTGAAGACTGGCAAGGTGAAATGCAATTACGAAAAAAACAAGGTGAAACTATTTGGGTTGTTATATCGGTTTCATCTATTACTAATGAGAAAAATATAATCACTCATTTTGTCACCGTATTTGAAGATGTCTCGCAATTAAAAGAAGCGCATTTGCGAATGGAAGAACTGGCTTATGTCGATGCGTTAACCGGTTTAGCTAACCGTGTTTTATTTCGTGATCGGCTTGAGCAAGTGTTAAAAAGTATGCAGCGTACGGGTACTAGTGCTGCATTATTATATCTTGATTTGGATGAATTTAAGCGTATTAATGATTCAATGGGCCATGATGTTGGGGATGCGGTGTTAATGAAAGTGGCGGAAACATTACGCCAGTGTGTGCGCTATCAAGATACGGTTGCGCGCATGGGTGGCGATGAATTTGTTATTTTGCTCACCGATATCGATGGTATGTCGGGGGCTTCTGCGGTTGCTCGAAAAATATTGCAAGCCATGTCTGAGCCGGTGCATTTATTAAAAAATGAAATTTTAATTTCACCCAGCATTGGCATAACCTTAGCGCCAATGGATAGTTTAAATGCGGATATATTATTGAAAAATGCCGACATGGCAATGTATAAAGCAAAATCTTCTGGGCGCAATAATTATCAGTTTTTTACGGAGGAGATGAATACACAAATTGTTGACCATTTGATGATTGAAAATGATTTAAGGCAGGCGTTATTGCGTGATGAGCTTTACGTTAAGTATCAACCGAAATGTGATATTAAAACCAAAAAAATAATTGGTGTAGAGGCACTGATTAGATGGAATCATCCAACCAAAGGGGAATTGTCACCAGAGTTTTTTATTCCTATTGCAGAAACTGCGGGCTTAATGGTGAAGCTGGGTAAATGGGTGTTAAGAATGGCTTGTAAAGAAATAAAAGTTATGGAGCAGGCAGGCTTAAAAAATATAGAGTTGGCGGTGAATTTATCCACCCGCCAATTTCGTGACCCAAATTTAATTGACACGATTCAAAATGTATTAGCAGAAACCAATTTTCGAGCCGTTAATCTGGAATTAGAAATAACAGAAACTACTTTAATGGAACAGATAGATCATGCAGTTGAGTTGCTAAGTGAAATTAAAGCGCTGGGCATTTCACTGACCATTGATGACTTTGGAACCGGTTATTCATCATTAAATTATTTAAAGCGTTTGCCGATTGATACATTAAAAATTGATAAAGCATTTATTATGGATATACCCAATGATAAAGATGATATGGAAATCTCTGCGGCGGTTATTGCGATGGCGCATAAATTAAGTTTAAAGGTTGTGGCGGAGGGTGTATCCACAAAAGAGCAGTGGGCGTTTTTAGAAAAAAACAAATGTGATATTGCACAGGGCTACTTGATGGGAAAACCGATGTTAACAGATGAATTATTAAAAAAATTTGTTGAATAATGATTTAAAAATATTTCTATAAGTGCTTTGCACAAAACAATTTTCGTCACCTGAGAATGCCCATGTATATTACATTGCTCGGAAATCCAGTAACCTGAAACACGGCAAATTCACTAGATCCCCGATAGAAGCACTCGGGAATGACGATGTTTTTTTAATTACTCGTGTTTTGTGCAAAGTTCTCTCTATAAAATTATTTTTTCCTTGAAAAACACACAGCAAGCCACATCTATTAAGTAATAAAAAATATCACGGGGAAAAACCATGAGAATGGATCGATTTACCAGTAAATTCCAAGCAGCGTTGTCTGATGCACAATCGCTTGCGGTGGGGCGAGATCATCAATTTATTGAACCAGTTCATCTGATGTTAGCTTTACTTGATCAAGATGGTGGATCGGTGCGCCATTTATTAGGCATGAGCAATGTCAATGTCAATGGTTTGCGCTCTAAACTGGGCGAGGCCATTGAACATTTGCCGACAGTAGAAAATCATGCGGGCGATGTGCATTTATCCACCGATATGGGCCGGCTATTAAATGTTAGCGATAAGCTGGCACAAAAACGTAAAGATGATTACATCTCCAGCGAGTTATTTGTGCTGGCAGCGATTGAAGAAAAATCTAGCATTGGTGAAATCTTGCGTGAGTTTGGGGCAGATAAAAAAGCCTTAGAAAGTGCCATTGAAAAAGTGCGCGGCGGGCAAAGTGTGAATGACCCAAATGCGGAAGACCAGCGCCAAGCTTTAGAAAAATATACGGTTGATGTAACCGAGCGCGCAGAGCAGGGCAAACTTGATCCGGTGATTGGGCGCGATGAAGAAATTCGTAGAACTATTCAAGTATTACAACGTCGCACAAAAAACAATCCGGTTTTAATTGGTGAGCCGGGGGTGGGTAAAACCGCCATTGTTGAAGGTTTAGCGCAGCGCATTGTTAATGGTGAAGTCCCCGATGGGATTAAAAATAAACGCTTATTGTCGTTAGATTTAGCGGCCTTAATTGCCGGTGCAAAATTTCGCGGTGAATTTGAAGAGCGTTTAAAGGCAGTGCTAAATGATCTGTCTAAACAAGAAGGGCAGGTGATTTTATTTATTGATGAAATTCATACAATGGTGGGTGCGGGCAAATCGGAAGGTGCGATGGATGCGGGCAATATGTTAAAGCCTGCGCTTGCGCGTGGTGAGTTGCATTGTGTGGGTGCAACCACATTAGATGAGTATCGAAAATATATTGAAAAAGATGCGGCGCTCGAAAGACGTTTTCAAAAAGTGTTGGTGGAAGAGCCAACAGTGGAAGATACCATTGCGATTTTGCGCGGGCTAAAAGAAAAATATGAAGTGCATCATGGGGTGGATATTACCGACCCAGCGATTGTGTCGGCGGCGGTGTTATCGCATCGTTATGTAACCGACAGACAGTTGCCAGATAAGGCGATTGATTTAATTGATGAAGCTGCCAGTCGTATTCGTATGGAAATTGATTCTAAACCAGAAGTGATGGATCGATTAGAGCGGCGTTTAATTCAATTAAAAATTGAACGTGAAGCGCTAACCAAAGAAGATGACAGAGCATCCCGTGATCGCTTGTTAAAACTGCAAGAAGAAATTGATGTGCTGGAACAGGAATATCAAGAATTTGATGAAATTTGGATAGCAGAAAAAGCCGCATTGCATGGTAGTGCTGCCATTAAAGAAAAATTGGAGCAGGCACGTTTGGAGCTAGAAACCGCTAGCCGTGCGAATGATTTAACGCGCATGTCTGAATTGCAATATGGGCGCATTCCCGAATTAGAAAAAGAATTAGATGCCGCTTCACAAGCAGAAATGCAGGAAATGACATTGCTGCGTAACCGCGTAACCGAAGAAGAAATTGCAGAAGTGGTTTCTCGTGCTACCGGCATTCCGGTTGCTAAAATGATAGAGGGCGAAAAAGAAAAACTGTTGAGCATGGAAGATAATCTTAGCAAGCGAGTGGTGGGTCAGAGTGAAGCGGTGACGTCGGTATCAAATGCGATTCGTCGCTCGCGGGCAGGGTTGGCTGAACCCAATCGACCCAATGGTTCATTTTTGTTTTTAGGGCCAACCGGTGTTGGCAAAACCGAACTAACCAAAGCCTTAGCGACGTTTTTATTTGATACCGAAGATGCAATGGTGCGCATTGATATGTCTGAATTTATGGAAAAACATTCGGTTGCTAGGCTCATTGGCGCGCCTCCAGGTTATGTCGGTTATGAAGAGGGCGGTTATTTAACCGAGGCTGTGCGGCGTAAACCTTATTCGGTGATATTGTTGGATGAAGTAGAAAAAGCCCATCCAGATGTGTTTAATGTTTTATTGCAAGTGCTGGATGATGGACGCTTAACCGATGGCCAAGGTCGCACGGTTGATTTTAGAAATACCGTAATTATTATGACATCTAATTTAGGCTCGCAATATATTCAGGAATTTACCGAAAAGGGTGATTTCGAAGGCATGAAAGCGGCGGTGATGGAGGTTGTTGGTCAGCATTTTAGGCCAGAGTTTATTAATCGAGTTGACGAGTCGGTTGTCTTTCATACATTGGGTCGTGAACAAATACGCTCAATTACTGAAATTCAAATTGAGAATTTACATCAACGTTTAAAAGACAAAGAACTCGATTTGCAATTAAGCGAAGCGGCGTTAGATAAGTTGGGTGAAGCGGGTTTTGATCCGGTTTATGGTGCGCGGCCATTAAAGCGTGCGATTCAGCAACAACTGGAAAACTCGTTAGCACAGCAATTATTACAGGGCGATTTTGTGGCGGGAGATACAATTAAAGTGGATGTTGAAGGTGATAGTTTAGTTTTTAAACGAGCGTAAATAATGAGTGTGTAGGCGGCAGCTAAAGCTACCGCCTACAACTGAATTAGCTTTTTAAATTTCGTAACGCTCATCTTTATTAAAATTTTCGGTAATAAAAATCACCGCATCATCAACGGTTTTTTTAACTTCATCCATCATCTTTGCACGCTCTTTCGATTCTAAATAAAATGCCATATCTATTTCATGGCGCATATAGCGCGAGGGCAATTTAGTTAATGCAAAGCAGGCGATATCAAGAAAAAAATCGGTAGGCTTATCGGCATGTTTTGGGATGACTTCAGCTTGCAGGTAGTCAATTACTAGATGCTCGTAGAAATTGTGTATACTGGTAAAGTCCATAGAAATATCTCAAAAATATTAGTTAGAATGTGCTTTTAGTATAGTTAAGCTAATTGTTATTTTCAGAATTATTATTGACATTATCAGCATTATCGACGACTTCCCGAATATATTTAAAAATTTGTCGATAGGCTGTGGGGGGCTTGTTGTTTTTCTTTTCTTTTGCCACATTGCGAACTAGTTGGCGCAAGTGGCTACGTTCAGCCTGCGGATACTGTTCTAAAAAATCATTAATGCCACGGTCACCATTTTCAATAATGGTATCGCGCCATTTTTCCATGCGTTTAAAATCAGCATTGTAAATATCATGTTTGTGCAACACTCGCTCGACTTGAGCTGGCAGTGTGTCATCGTCAAGCCCGCGCATAATTTTAGCAATAAAATGTTTTTGACGTTTTAGGGCGCTGTTTGATTTTATACGTTGTGCTTCTTCAATTGAGCTGCGTAGTTCGTCATCCATGTTTATTTGTGCGAGCTCTTCTTTGTTGAGCTTAATCATTTTTTCACCCAGCTCCAACACTTCATCGCATTCACGTTTGCGTTGAGTTTTACTTACCCAGTCATCATCTTCGTCGTATATTTCAGTCATCTTTATTTCAGTTTAAGTTGAGTTAATTGCATGCGAACATTTAAGTCATTATCTTTATAATGTTCTATTTTAAGCGGCAGGTAAAATTGTGTTTTAGACAGCCAAACATAAGACATACGTGTGCTATTTTCTCTTAAAATTTTTATTTTTAACGCGGCTAATGTTTTATTTTTATATTTAAATTTTTCATCGCCTAATACAGTATAGGTGTATTTTTTGATAAGGCCTTTATCCACAATAAAAAAACTATTGCTGAGGGTGTTAGGGTTAAGTTGAAGATCGCTGCTAATTAAAAGCTGTAATAACTGTCGTGACCACAGTTTTTTATTGCTGCTAAATGAATAAGTTTTAAATTTATAACTACCTTCAATCAGTGTTTGATTGGTATCAATCGGTTTAAATGTAATATGCTGATTTTTCTTGTGGCCTGCTTCCTGAATAAAATTAAAGCTTTGTTGTTGTGGCAAAGTGAATGATGTATTTTCTGGCCAACTTAACAGGCTAACTTCGGTTGCATCTTCGCTAACAAAAAGAGCCGCCAAACCTTTAGCTTTAGCAATAGATGAATAGCGAATAATACCATTTTGGTAATTTAATGTATTTTGCATTTCACCCACATCGGTATTAAATTTTTCTAATTGATAGGTGCTTGTATGATTAGGGGGGAGTTTAAATATAGCTGGCGCTTCGCTATAAACGGGATGACTTAATAGCAATGTCATTAGAAAAAAAACACATTTTATAATAATAGATTTCATGGCGTAATGAGCTGATTGTTGATCCATTTTACGGGCTGCTCCAGTGGTTGTTTGTCTAGATAAACGTGCTGTTCGATCATTTCAATGCGCTGTTGTGCCACCCATTGTATCGCCATTGGATAAATAATATGTTCTTGTTGATGCACGCGTTGTTGTAATGTTTCTGCCGTGTCGTTTTCGTTCACATCAATCATAGCTTGTAAGACCAACGGCCCGCCATCGAGTTCATTGCTAACATAGTGTACGGTCACACCGTGTTGTTTTACCTTTGCATCAATTGCGCGCTGATGGGTATTTAAACCTTTGAATGCGGGCAGCAAAGATGGGTGTATATTTAACATGCGGCCATGGTAATGGGCAACAAAATCGTCGGTGAGTATGCGCATAAAACCGGCGAGAATAATGAGGTCGGGTTGGTGTTGGTCAATTTCGTGAATGAGTTGCTGATCGAATGCGTCGCGGCTTTCGAAATTTTTATGATCGAGTGTGATTGCGGGGATGCCTGCGGATTGTGCGCGCGCTAAACCTTTTACCTTTGGCCGATTACTGATAACGGCTTTAATATTAGCGTGTAATTTTTGTGCGCCAATGGCCTCGATAATGGCTTGAAGGTTGGAGCCGCTGCCGGAAATTAGCACAACGAGGTTTAAGCGGGGAGTAGTCATAAATTGTATTGTTTGTCATTCCCGAATACTTGTGTCGAAAATCTAGTGACGTTAGGTTGTCGTCTTAGACGCTGGATCCCCGAGCAATGATAATAAACATGGGCATTCGGGGATAACTAGGCTTTTTGAAAGTATGTAAGAACTGAATTATTCTACTCAATCACCACATCCGCCGCACCATTCGAGCTGGTAATTTCCCCCAGCTTAAATGCACTTTCACCGGCGTTATTCAACACTTCAATCGCGGTATCCGCATCTTCTGCATTCACTACCAGCACCATGCCAATGCCGCAGTTAAAGGTGCGATACATTTCTAAATCCGCAATATTGCCCTGTTGTTGCAGCCATTTAAATACTGGCGAAAACTCCCAGCTGTTAACGTCAATTTGTGCACGAGTATTTTCCGGCATCACCCGCGGCAGGTTTTCAGTTAAGCCACCGCCAGTAATATGCGACATGGCGTGGATATCAATTTGCTCTAATAATGCGTGAATGCTTTTTACATAAATACGGGTGGGGGCGAGGAGTGCATCCCCTAACGTTTGTTCACCGCAAGGCTCGCTTAAATCGGCTTTGCTCACTTCCAACACTTTGCGAACTAATGAATAGCCATTGGAGTGCGGGCCGGAGGAGGCGATGCCAATTAACACATTGCCCGCTTCAACTTTGTTGCTGTCGATGATTTTATCTTTTTCGACAATGCCAACGCAGAAGCCAGCTAAGTCGTAATCGCCTTCGCTGTACATGCCCGGCATTTCGGCAGTTTCGCCACCGGTGAGTGCGCAGCCCGATTGCAGACAACCTTCGGCGATACCTTTTATGACATCAACCGCAACCGCATTATCAAGCTTGCCGGTGGCGTAGTAATCGAGAAAATACAATGGCTCGGCACCCAGCACTAAAATATCGTTAACACACATGGCCACTAAGTCGATGCCGATAGTGTCGTGTTTATTGAGTTGCAGTGCCAGCTTCAGTTTGGTGCCCACGCCATCGGTGCCAGAGACTAATACCGGTTTTTGATAGCGATCTAATGGAATTTCAAACAGTGCGCCAAAGCCGCCAATGCCACCCATCACTTCTGGGCGCATGGTGCGTTTTACATGGGGCTTAATCTGCTCGACTAAATCTGCACCGGCATCGATATCGACTCCCGCATCGCGGTAACTAAGAGGAGTACTGGACGAATTATTTGAATCTGATTGCGACATTGTGAACCTGAGAACCATGAGGATTAAAAGTTGTGGTATTGTACATCTTCCCGACAATAGCCACGAATAAAAATGATGCGTAAAACCGGTTTTTTTAGTTTATTTTTCTTTTTCATCTTAACGACAGATGTGCAGGCTGCGGTTATTAAGCAAATTTACGAAATTAGCGTGCCGGTGGTGAGCCAAGAAAAACACATTCGTCACTTGGCATTTGAGCAGGGCTTAATTGAAGTATCGGTGCGGGTATCTGGCAATAGCTTAGCCCCCACCCAAATTAATTTAAAGCAGGCCGCTCGTTTGGTGCGTCAATATCATTATAAAGCCATGAGTCAGGCTGAAATTGATGCCTATGTAAAAAAAACCAGCGCCTTAGTCGCGCCAAAATTTAAACTCTGGATGGAATTTGATGATGCCCGTGTGAAGCAATTATTGCTGAGCAAGGGCTTGCCTATTTGGGGTTATCAGCGCCCCAATGTGCTGGTGTGGCTGGCGGTAAAAGATGCTCGTAATCGCTACTTATTAAAAAAATCAGATGTTTCTCAAATAAAAGATGCGCTGACTCTTGAGGCCAAGCGTCGAGGGCTGCCTTTGTTGTGGCCAAAGTTTGATCAGCAAGATAAGCAAGTTGTTAGTTTTATTGATGTATGGGGCGAATTTTTAGAGCCGGTGAAACAGGCCAGTAAGCGCTATTCAGCAGATGCTGTATTGCTTGGGCGAATGGATTGGAACAATGGTCGTTGGGCGGTGAACTGGTCTTTATTAATGGATGGCACCAGCCAAAGCTGGCAGTTATCGGCTATTGATTTGGCTGTTTTAATGAACAGTGGCGTGGGGGTCGCAACGGATTATATTTCCAGCCGCTTTGCCGTGTATGCAAACAGTGCCAATGATGGCGAATTATTATTGCGGGTGAGTAATTTAAGTGGCCTGAATCAATATGCCAAGGCATCACATTATCTGGCATCGTTGGCAGCGGTTAAAAATGTGTATGCATTGCAGGTAAATCAGTTTCAGGTAGATTTTCATATTGAACTGAGTGGTGATGAAAGTGATTTAAAGCGCATTATTGCATTGGGTAAAACCTTGGTGCCCGATACGCAAATAATGGTGCCCAAAGAAATACCATCTAATCAACCTGAAAATATTTCCCCCGTAAATATAAAGCCGCTAAATATTCAGCCTGATATTTTACGTTATAGGTTGAAGGGATGAGTGAAGAAAAAATACACCACATCACTGACTCACAAAAATGGATGATGTTATTGGGCTTGATGTTGAGTGGCTTTTTATTGTATTTATTAGCGCCGATACTCATGCCTTTTTTTACCGCAGCATTATTGGCGTATGTGGGTGACCCTATTGCCGATTATTTAGAGGAAAAACTTAACACTAAAATATCCTCTAAATATTCGCGTTCTATTGCGGTAACATTTGTATTTATTATTTTATTTAGTTTCTTAACATTAATGGCATTACTTATTTTGCCGTTAATGGGGCAACAACTGAGCTATCTCGTTTCGAGTATGCCGGCTTATCTTGACTATATTCAAACTCATGTTGTTCCCGAAGTGGCCATTTATTTAGGTTTAGATTTAGCCGTCTTTGATTTGAATTTACTAAAAACATTTTTTGTTAAAAATTATGCACAGGCTGGCGGCATTCTTTCACAAATTATGGCGTCACTTACCTCATCCGGTTTTGTATTGCTGGCTTGGGTTGCCAATATGGTTTTAATTCCGGTGGTGACATTTTATTTATTACGTGACTGGAATGTATTAATTGTTCGTATTGATGAATTAATACCTCGAAAAAATAAGCCCATTATTCGACAATTGGCGAAACAATCGGATGAAGTGTTGTCATCTTTTTTACGCGGCCAATTTGTAGTGATGCTGGTATTGGGCGCAGTGTACTCTATGGGTTTGTGGTTTATCGATTTGGAGTTGGCACTATTAATTGGCATGTTAGCGGGGCTGGTTTCTTTTGTACCTTATTTGGGTTTTATTGTGGGAATCGTAGCGGCCAGTATTGCGATGCTTTTACAAACCCATGATGTAATGCAATTAATTCCGGTGATAATTGTATTTAGTATTGGCCAAATGCTAGAAGGCATGTTGCTTACGCCGGTATTGGTGGGCGATAAAATTGGCTTGCATCCGGTAGCGGTTATTTTTGCAGTACTCGCAGGCGGTCAATTATTTGGCTTTGTGGGAATTTTATTGGCTCTGCCAGTGGCAGCGGTTTTAGTGGTATTGCTGCGTCACTTACATCAAGAATATTTATCCAGTTCTATTTTTAATAATGCGTCCTGATTACCAATATGTTTACTCAATTAACCTTAGATATTGCTTTAAAAGATAGTTTTACTTTTGATAACTTTGTGGCTGGTGATAGTCAACTGCTGATTGATTTATTAAAAAATAAAAATCCTAAAATAGAAAAACAAATTTATATATGGGGCGCTGCTCATACGGGTAAAACTCATTTATTACAGGCCTTGTGTCAGTATCATTCTGAATTGCATGCAAAGAAAAATATTAAGTTAAGCTATTTGCCATTAAAGCAGCTAATTGATTTTTCACCGGAGATTTTTCAGGGTCAAGAAATTATGGATATTTGCTGCATTGATGATGTGCAATTATTAAAAGATAAAAGCCATTGGCAAGAAGCGTTATTTGATTTAATTAATCGCTGCAGAGAGGCCGGTACACGATTAATTATATCGGCAAATCAGCCGCCCGCAGAAATTAATATTGAGTTAAAAGATTTAGTGTCGAGATTACAGTGGGGGCCGATATTTAAATTAAATGAATTGAGTGACAATAATAAACATCAGGCTTTGCAACAGCGTGCTCAATGTCGAGGTTTTGATTTGGAAGATAATGTGGCAAGCTATTTATTAAATAATTGTAATCGTAATATTGCCGATTTATTTTCAGTTTTAGATACACTGGATAAAGCACAGTTGCAGCAGCATCGACGTTTAACCATTCCATTTGTTAAATTAGTTCTCGAAGCATTAAAATAATTTTTTAAAGTGTATTCAGCCAACTTACAATTTCATTTAGCAGCTCTGCATCCCTATCATTAAAATAATGATCCGCACCTTTTACCACCTGTTGTTGCGATTTACTATTGCCAGCACGTTGAATGTTTTTCCATCTACGTGAGGCATTGTGCAGTACCGCAGGGTAATCATTTGCACCGTGTATATCGAGCACCGGAATTTTAATGTCTTGTAACGGAAAAGGTTCAAGCATGGGTTGCCCATAATCTGTTGGCCCCATGCCGATGCCGATAAAGGCATCTACTTTTGTTTTGGGGTTTTTGTGTAACCAATCTACGCCCATGTATATGCCACAGCTATGAGCTAATAAAATAATTTTAGCGGGTTTTTTCTGCTGAATAAATTGTATAGCGGCATTAATTCTGGGGTGAGAGTCGGGCAAAATAGCTAAGTAATCATAAAAAGAAGCATCATTATTAAGCACCGGCATTTGTATGGATAATGTATTCCAACCATGTTCGGTTAAGCCGGTGCGTAATGGAAAAATAAGTTGTGGCCAGTTGGGATGAAAGCCCCTGCCGTGCAAAATAATAACCGTGCCTTTTTCTAAGGCACTTTCGGTTGGCATATAAATAGATAAAAATTCATGGGTAGGGGTGTTTAAAAATACGCTGTCGCCGTCCATCACAAAGTCGGCTACCTGATCTCGCATGCGTTGTTCTTTGGCTAAATCTGAGGCCAAGAGATTACTGTATGTGCTAGCCCAAACGCTAATGGCGATTAGCAGTGTTGAAAGTTTAATTTGATATTTTTTATTTTTAAACATGTAATGAATTTTAGACAAAATTGGCAGGTATTGCGAGAATCTGTGCATGTTTTATCGGCGTATTTAAAATAAGCAATATTCTTAATTAATTTTCAGAATCGAGTGCGTTAGCCACCACGTTATTTGCCTTGCCTTGATAGCGAGTAAAAAACATCGTACCAAGAAAAAACAAAATACTCAGTAGGCTAAAAATAATGCCGAAGTTACGGGTGCTGATATCGCCGGCATACCAAATGCCCATAATAAAATAAAACAGAGAGAGGTACATTGACCAAGCATGGGTATAAACTTTGGCGTTTAAAATACCTCTTAACGGAAACATTAATGGCCCAACTTGTACCAGCAAGGTAACGGAAATAAATTCCGCCGGCATGGGAACAATAAATAAATGCCAGACGGGAATAAAAATAAGCAAGCCAAAATAACCGGTTAATGTGCAAAGGCGTGAAAGTTTAATTTTATTCATGATGATTTTATTGATTACTTTTAAAGGTGATTAATTTGATGGTGTGGTTTTAAGCTTAAGGGCCGATTCCGCTACGCGCCGCCCCAATGCCAAACACAGGTTTTTCTCGTCATCATCTAATGGCGCTTTATTATCGCTATTTAAGCGACTGGCACCATAAGGCGTGCCACCGGTGGTGGTTTTATGTAATGAAGCTTCGCTGTAAGGCAGGCCCATTAAAATCATGCCGTGATGAAGTAGCGGTAATAACATGCTTAATAAGGTGGATTCTTGGCCGCCGTGAATGCTGGCGGTGGAGGTGAACACAGCAGCAGGTTTATCTATGAGTGCGCCAGACATCCATAAGCTGCCGCTGCCATCAATATAATGTTTTAAAGCCGCTGCCATATTACCAAAGTGTGTTGGGCTGCCCATAATTAGGCCAGCGCATTCTAATAAATCGGAGTGCTCTGCATAAGGCGCACCGGCCTCGGGTACCACCGGCTTAGTGGCATCGCAAACAGTCGATATAGCAGGTACGGTGCGCAAACGCGCTTGCACACCATTTACTTCTTCTACACCACGGGCAATGGTGCGGGCCATTTCAGCGGTAGAACCACCTTGGCTATAGTATAAAACCATCACTTCAATCATGGGTAATCTCTTTATAGAACGTTCAATACAGTTTCAGGCGGACGACCGATAGCGGCCTTGCCATTATTAATTACAATGGGGCGTTCAATTAATTTGGGGTATTTTAGCATGGCCTCAATTAATTGATCATGGCTGAGGGACTCATCAGCTAAATTATTTTCTCTATATTCTGTTTCATTTGTTCGCATGAGTTGACGAGGTTGTAAATTAAGCATGTTAAGAATGCTTTCAAGCTCTTGCTTGGTTGGTGGCGTTTTTAAATATTCCACGACATTCGCCTGTATACCTTGCTTGGTTAGCAGCTCTAGTGTCATGCGAGATTTGGAGCATTTAGGATTATGAAAAATTTTGATGGAATCAGTCATTTAAGTATCTTGGGTTCAATAAGGGCTGGCAAGGATAGCTCATTTAGCTGAGTGGCGGTAGTTTTGAAAGTGTTAAAGCGTGTAATATTAAACCGAATAATAGGATGATTTGGCTCACACGGGTGCTAATGAAGTAGGGATTTGCTTGACAGTTCATGGTGTCATTGCTAGTTTCACGTATTAACTACAAAATATAAAGTCCACGGAGACGTTTACAATGAAATTTAACCACATTTTCAAGCCATTTTTTATCATGCTGCTAGTATTAGGTTTGGTTGCTGGTTGCGCATCAACACCCGATGACGCTGCTGACGGAATGACTGCCGAGCAGGCCATTGCCGATGCAAAATCATCGAATGCTCAAGCCAAGAAAATGGGTGTCGAATGGCGCGACACAGGCAAGATGATTAAGAAAGCTGAAAAAGCACTAGCCGATGGTGATGCTGCAAAAGCCACTGAAATTGCCAATAAAGCTCAACGCCAAGCTGAAAATGCAATGAAGCAAGCTAAAAGTGAAGATGCTAGATTAAAAGCCAGTGGTGCAATAGGTGCGGCAGCCAGTGAAGATAATGCATCATCACGAGAAAGTGCAACCATGATTGGCGGTGCAGATTCTTATGAAGTGGTAGGTGGTGATAACTTATGGAATATTTCTGCTAAAGACAGTATTTATGCAAACCCATATCAATGGCCATTAATTTATAAAGCTAACCGCAATAAAATTAAAGATGCAGATTTAATCTATGCAGGTCAGGTTTTTGATATTGATCGTGCGGCTTCTGGTGCAGATGTTGATGCGGCGGTTAACCATGCTAAATCACGTGGTGCATGGTCTATCGGCTCTACTGAAGCATCTGATGAGGCTTACTTAGCGCAATAATAGCGAGTAAGTTTTTGTCGTTAAAAAAATAGGGCCCATCTGGGCCCTATTTTTTTAAGGCTTATATTTATTCATCTCTTTTTTAATAACCTGATTAAAGTTACTTTTTTTAAAAGTTGCCCTAAACTTTATAAAAATAAATTTATAAAAATAACAAATCGGCAAACGTATTATGAATGCAGTCATCGACCAAAGTGAAAGAAAGTTAAACGTACAAGATGTACTAACTTGGCTTGAAGAAGATGGCATGGTTTCCTCTGAGAATGTGCAAATGCTACGTGCGCTGGCCGTGGCTAAAGAATACCAAGAAAAAAATCCAATTTGTGTGATTGCAGAACGCCAATGGATTGATCAGCGCAATGGTCACAGTCATCTGTCTTTAGAAATACTGACAACTTGGCTGGCGGAAAAAGTGGATATGACTTATTTTCGTATTGATCCACTGAAAATTGATGTGTCAAAAGTGACCGGTGTAATGTCTTATGCTTATGCCGCGCGTTACAATATTTTACCGATTTCAGTTGATGATAATTATATTACGATTGCGACAGCCGAGCCTTTTGTAAAAGAGTGGGAGCATGAGCTTTCACGAATTAACCATAAAGAATTTAAGCGGGTTATTTCTAACCCCGATGATATCTCCCGTTACCTATTAGAATTTTTCACGGTGTCTAAATCGGTTAATAAAGCCGAATCTGAATCGCAGGGTAATGGCAGTGAAATTGCTAACCTCGAAAGCCTAATGCAATTAGGCCGAGCGGGAAAGCTTGATGCCAATGATCAGCACGTTGTTAATATTGTTGATTGGTTATTACAGTATGCGTTTGAGCAACGTGCCAGTGATATTCATTTAGAGCCGCGCCGCGAGCAGGGTAATATACGCTTTAGAATAGATGGCGTGATGCATCAAGTTTATCAAGTGCCGGCAACGGTAATGGCGGCGGTTTCTAGCCGCATAAAAATATTGGGGCGCATGGATGTAGCGGAAAAACGCCGCCCACAAGATGGGCGCTTAAAAACCCGTACTCCAGATGGCATCGAAATAGAATTACGTTTATCCACTATGCCCACCGCCTTTGGTGAAAAAATGGTGATGCGTATTTTTGACCCCGAAGTATTGGTAAAAAACTTTCGTGAATTGGGCTTTAGTCAATCGGATGATGATCGTTGGCAATCGATGATATCTCGACCTAATGGCATTATTTTAGTCACCGGCCCCACCGGTTCAGGTAAAACCACCACCCTTTATACTAGTTTAAAACAGCTAGCAAAACCCGAAGTAAATGTGTGTACGGTGGAAGACCCTATCGAGTTAGTGGAAGGCAGTTTTAATCAAATGCAGGTGCAGCATAATATTGGTTTAGATTTTTCAACGGGGGTACGAACTTTATTACGCCAAGATCCAGATATCATAATGATTGGTGAGATTCGCGACAGAGAAACCGCCGACATTGCCATTCAAGCTGCACTAACTGGGCATCTTGTGGTTTCAACATTGCATACCAATGATGCACCTTCCGCGGTAACTCGTTTAATGGAAGTCGGCGTGCCCAGTTATTTAATTCAATCCACTATTTTAGGTGTTATGGCACAGCGTTTAGTGCGTGTGTTATGCCCGCATTGTAAACAAGAATCTGAAATAGATGATGATATTTGGAAAGCATTAGTGAAGCCATGGAAGCCTGCCAAACCAGTAAAAATATTTAAGCCCGTCGGCTGTTTAGAATGTAGAAACACCGGCTTTATGGGGCGCATGGGTTTATATGAAATGTTTACTTTTAGCGATGCGGTTAAAGAACTGATTGTAGATGACATCAGTATGAGCAAGCTAAAAAAACTCGCCATGAAAGAAGGCATGCGACCACTGCGTTTAAGTGGCGCGATGAAAGTGGCGGCAGGTTTAACCACGGTTGAAGAAGTGATGCGAGTGGCACCACCGGTTGAAAATTAAATTAATTGCCCATTAATTGCCCTTTGATAAAAAGTATTGTTAACTTCTATACCAATATTTATTTAACACACCCATAACTTTATCCGGATATTTCCACGACCCCAAACTTCCATTATAACGCGCCAATGCCCGCCGAATATTACCTTTTTCCATATCCAAATAATATTTTAAAATTGTGCAGCCCATGCGCAAATTAGTATTGATATCCATCAGGTTATCTTCGGGGTGGCCAATTTCTTTTAACCAAAACGGCATCACTTGCATTAAGCCCTGTGCGCCCGCACGGGAAATGGCAAAATGATCAAAGCGGCTTTCAATGTCGATAACTGCAATTACCAATTCGGGTGGTAAGTTAGCGCGGCTGGCTTCGCGGTGAATGCTGCGCAGTAGCATTAAGCGGGTGTCGTAATCTTTAACCCGACGTTCTAATCTTGTTGCCATATCGAGTAGCCAAACTTCCGCATGAAAACGGTCATCGAAACTACTGGAATGATTGATGGCGGAGATTAATCTTTTGCGAAGTTCTGGGTCTACGAGGTTTGTTGATGCGACAGTGCTAGTTGAACAAAAGATTAACAGCATTTGTCCGCAAATGAACGCGAACGAACGCAAATAAAAGCGCATGCTTTTATTGTGCGTCGCGAATAGCATTACTTAGATGCGCCACGAGGATAATTGAAGGTATTGTGAACAGGCATGATATTTAATTTTTTGCGTTTATTTGCGTTCATTCGCGGAAAATAGCCTTTGTTTTTTATTTAACAAAAACTCAACAGTCCCATCCAAAGCAACATCCTGTTTGTCATCATCGGTTCGACCTTTGTATTCTATTTTAGCATCATCCAACCCACGCTCACCTAAAACTAAACGATGTGGAATACCAATTAATTCGATATTTGCCAACATAGAACCTAAGCGATCTTTTACATCAAAAAATAAAACCTCTAGGCCTGCATCGGTTAAATCGTTATAAAGTTTTTCGGCGGCGGCTTTTAGTCGTTCAGATTTTTGCATATTAATTGGAGCCAGTGCCACATCAAAAGGGGCAATATTTTGTGGCCAAATAATGCCATTTTTATCATTGTTTTGTTCAATCGCGGCGGCCACCACGCGAGTAATGCCAATGCCGTAACAACCCATTGTCATAACTTTTTTCGAGCCGTTTTCATCGAGAACAGTGGCTTGTAATTTTTCGCTGTATTTACTGCCAAGCTGAAAAATATGCCCCACTTCTATGCCGCGCACAATAGATAGTTTGCCTTCACCATCGGGGCTGTTATCACCTTCCACTACATTGCGTAAATCGGCGGTGATGGGTTCGCCTAAATCGCGACCCCAGTTAACGCCGGTAAAATGTTTGCCGTCTTCATTAGCACCACAAACAAAATTGGCCGTATGTGCTGCACTGTGGTCGGCAATTACGGTGATTTTTAAATCGGGGCCAACCGAACCGGCGGCACAACCGGCGGCAGCTTTTATCTTTTCTTCTGATGCAAAGTTTAACGGTGCTGCAACTTGCTCTAAATGCTCGGCTTTAATTTCATTGAGTTCGTGATCGCCACGCAAGACTAATGCAACCACACTGTTTTCTTCTGCGCCATCCACCAACAACGTTTTTAAACATTGATTGCTGGTGATATTTAAAAACTCGCACACTTCTGCAATGCTATGTTTGTTGGGAGTATCAACTGTCGTTTTTTCTTCACTGGCATCGGCGCGTGCATTTTGTGGTGGCAGTGCCGTGGCTTTTTCAATATTGGCTGCGTAATTAGAGCCGCTGGAAAACGCGATGGCATCTTCACCGGAATCTGCCAGCACATGAAACTCATGCGAGCCGGAGCCACCGATAGAACCCGAATCTGCCATTACCGGCCTAAAATCTAAACCGAAGCGAGTGAAAATATTGGTGTAGGCTTGATGCATTGCATCGTAAGTTTCCTGCAACGATTCTTGATTTAAATGAAACGAGTAAGCATCTTTCATAATAAATTCACGCGAGCGCATTACCCCAAAGCGCGGGCGAATTTCATCGCGAAACTTAGCTTGTATTTGATACCAGGTAATCGGCAGTTGTTTGTAGCTAGATAATTCACGCCGCGCCATGTCGGTAATAATTTCTTCATGGGTGGGGCCAAGGCAAAATTCGCGGTTATGTCTATCGTTTAAACGCAATAATTCGGGGCCGTATTCATCCCAGCGGCCAGATTCTTGCCAGAGTTCTGCGGGTTGCACCCCCGGCATCAATACTTCCAACGCATCAACTTTTTGCATTTCATCGCGCACAATGTTTTCTACTTTGCGCAATACGCGAATACCCAGTGGCAGCCAAGTGTACAAACCGGAGGCTAAGCGACGTACCAACCCCGCGCGTAGCATAAGTTGATGACTGATAATTTCAGCATCGGAGGGGGTTTCTTTTAAGGTAGACAGTGGAAATTTTGATACGCGCATGGAGGTTTCCGAATAAAGGGTTAAAATGCCGGCAACTAAAATAGCAATATAGCTTGGGACATTACGAATTGCAGGTGATTTTACAAAACTATTGGGGAAGGGTGTATAAGAATCTGCAATCAATGTGGATATTATTGTTGTTTATGCTGATTTTAGTGCCGAGTTTTTCAAATGCGGCCATAAAAGTTGCATCGCTGGAAGAAGTGATTGCGCAGGCGAGAAATTTACAGCTTGGCGAAGACAAGGCTTGGTTGAATCTTTTGCACTATAAAAGCACGTTGTTCGGAGGCCGTAAAAGTCAGGTGGATGATGTGAATTTTTTTCTTGCAAAAAATGGAGCAGATGATGCGCAGGCAGAATTAGAGGCAAATCTACGTGGTTTTTTTAGCCATAAAATGTCAGCTCATCCGCGTTGCTTATTTCCCGCACGTTTTCATTGGTTAAATTCAAAACTACATTTTGCAGGCAATCTGCCCGCGATAGAATGTGAAAAATTTGATAATTGGAAACAACAAATTCAAGCCGAACAGATAACCTTATTGTTTCCCAGCATGCATCTTGAAAATCCCGCATCGATGTTTGGGCATACCTTTATCCGTTTTGATCGTCCCGATAAAAATAATTTACTGAGTTATACCCTAAGTTATGCCGCCTCCTATGATGAAACGGATCCGATAATTGTGTATTCATGGAAAGGTATTACCGGTGGTTATCCAGGAAAGTTTTATATGCAGGCATATTTTGAAACCTTGCAGGAATACAGCGATATTGAACAACGTGATATTTGGGAATATCCATTAAATTTAACCCCAGTAGAAATTAACCAACTCATTCGCCATTTATGGGAAGTGAAAGGTATGCATTTCGATTATTTTTTCTTTCGGGAAAATTGTTCGTATCGATTACTGGCACTGTTGGATGTAGCACGTGAAAATATAAACATGAGCATAGATTCGCATCCATTATATGCGGTGCCAGTTGATACGGTTCGAGATGTTGAAAAAGCCAGTTTGATTAGTGGGCGTTTTTATCGCCCTTCTACGCATAATAAAATTAAACAAATGACTCAGCAAATGGGAGAAGCGGCGACTCAATCTGCAATTTCAATTGCAACTATAAATGATAGCGCAGTGAATATTAAGAATGAAATTAATGTTTACCCAATAAATCAGCAGGCAAAAATTTTACAACTTGCAGATGAGTTACTGAATCAAAATAAAACACCTTCAGCCGCTGAGCAGGCACGTCAATTAGACATATTAAGTGCGCGTAGTTATTTATCGGCTAAGCCAGAAGATATTACGTTTTCTTATCACGCAATACCACCTGAACAATCACACCAAAGTGCGCGCTGGAATGTATCCACAGGTGAACATAGTTTTAATGATATTAATACTCAGACTTTTTATGAAATAGGTTTGCGACCGGTGTTCCATGATTTATTGGATGTATCGAAAGGTTTTTTAGACGGCGCATCAATTAATATTTTGCAAACAGACTTACGCTGGTATCAACAAACAGAAAAGTTAAAGTTACAAAATTTAACCTTGTTTTCACTGCAATCCATTATACCGTTAAAGCCATGGTTAAATCGTTTATCTCGAAAAATATCATTTAAAATTAAGCAGCGAGATATTGCGATTGATGAGCAGGCTTTAAATTTTGAATCGCAGTTTTCTATGGGGTATGCTGGCGAAGTAAAACAATCTTTAGTGTATGCATTGGCGAGCGCGCAGTTAGATTATGCGAATGAATTAAATAATAATTATGGGTTTTATTTGGGTGCAGATATTGGTGGATTATGGGCGTTTAATACACCGTATTTATCTGGGCAAACTAAAATAGGTTATCAAAATTTACAACAAATTTCCGGTGAAGCGGGTGATATTCAAAAAATTAATTTTGGTGTGCAGGTTAATCTTAAAAAAAATCATGCATTGCGTGTTGAGTATGAATTAATTGATTATGAGTTATTCGATGTTGATGAAATTAAATTGAGTTATTTGCAATATTTCTGAGAGCCTGAATAAGATTAAAATTTGAAAAACTAGACTTTTTAACGCTTAGCTCTTATCCTTCGTACCACACCGACTAATGGATAAAGTCTATGGCAATTCCTAATAAAGGTTTACCCAGTGTTTCCTTTGCAATGTTTCTTATTTTGGCGTCATTCGGCTCTTATATTTGGAGCACTGATCCATTACAAACTGCACGCCCGCAATCTAAAGATTCTCCTGCTATTTCACCAATAAATCTAAATTCGATATCTGCCAGATTATGGCAAGATCCCTTTCGTGTTATTTATGCACGCAATAAAGACAAAGAAAAATTAAAAATTCAAAAGTTAGATGAACATAGTGCTTTACAAAAAGATGTTGTTAATTATCTAAAAGAAGAAATTAAAAAACAAAAATCCGAAGAGTTATTGGTGTTGGGGGTAATGGTTTCAACAGAAGCCATTGCCGATGCTGAGGAGCGTCGGCGACGTAATCGCTATGCGCTGGTTTCTGCGCTTTCAAATGCGGAGTATGTGCCGGAAGATGCGGGGCATATTCAAGTGGGTGAGTTCGTCGGCAAAGATGATACGCATGATCGTATGATTTTGCCTTATGAATGGTATAAACATGAGGCGGCAACCTCTGAAAATAATACAGTTAGCACTAAAAAAGTTTTATTGCTTTGGTTGGATTCTTCTCATTATGCGCAAACCCCTTATAAACATTTTTCAAATTTAATTGAAATCTTGTCGCCAGATAAGTCAATACGAAAAAATATGCGTTTAGCTATTTTGGGGCCATCTGGTTCAGGCGGCTTGGCCGCGTTAATAAAAAATTCCAATGCGCCAGATAGTTTAGACGATTCTGAAACTGTCAAGGAATTATATAAATCTGGCATTGCGGGTTTGCATATTTTGTCACCTAATGCAACGGTTGCAAATGATATGTTATATGGAGGTGATGAGGCTTGTAAACATAATAATAAACAATGTCTTGAAAATAGATTCTCATTAGACAAGTGCAAAGAAAATAAAGAAGAAAATAATGGTTTTTGTTTAACATTTAACAGAACCATACACAGTGATAATAATCTGATGGAAGAATTAACAGCAGAATTAAATTATCGTGATATAGATAGTGATAATTCCCATGTGGTTTTATTATCTGAGTTAGATACTACATTCGGGCGCGCATTGCCATTGTCATTTGTTGAAAGCTTTTGCAAAAATGAAAATAAGAAAAATAAAGAATGTAAAAATAATATTCATATCTTTAATTACTTGCGCGGCATAGATGGAGTTGCACCAGGAAGTGTTGCGGATATTGGTTTGTTAAGCTCTAAATCAGTTTCCAAAAAAAATAATGAAGCACAAAAAATATCCAGTGACATTAGGCGCCCTATAGGCGCAGGGCAGTTTGATTATTTGCGTCGAATTGCAGATAAAATAGTAAAAATGGATTGGAACTATCGAAAAACAAATGGTAAAGGGATTCGTGCAATTGGTGTATTGGGCAGTGATGTATACGATAAGTTATTAATTTTACATGCTCTGCGATCACGCTTAATGGGGGTGACTTTTTTTACAACTGACCTCGATGCACAGTTTTTACACCCCAATGAATTTCACTGGGCGAGAAATATGATTGTGGCCTCCAGCTTTGATTTAAGGTTAACGCAATTACTGCAAAAGCGGACACCCCCATTTAGAAATAGTTATCAAACTTCAATGTTTTTTTCTGCAGGACTGGCATTAAAGTTAAGCGATGATTATTTGTACACCGAACAACCCAACTATATACATGGAAGTGAGAAACTACTAGGTAATGATTTTTTTAATATTATGGTTAATTTGCCTACGGATTTACCACCGCTGATTTTTGAAGTTGGCAGAAATGGAGCCGTACCGTTAAAAACTCAATATGGTATAAAACATAAAATATACGATACAAATGAAGGTGGTGCAGAACACAGTCATAAACCGCTGGAATGTAATCCAAATAAGCTTTGTGCTTTGCATCCAGTGCAAGATAGCAAATATAATATACAAACATTAGTATTGGTTGTTGCGATTGCGTTATTGTGTTTATTAGCCTTAGGTCAATTAAATGCACAGGCTCACTATCAGCTATATTGGTTGGGTGGCGGCGTATTGGTTTTGGTTGTGATATCGGTTATTGGCATAATATATTCACCTTTACATGAAGAGCCATTTAGTTTTTTTTCTGGTGTTAGTGTTTGGCCAACTGAAATAATTAATAGCATCGCTTTTATTTTAAGTTTGTATTTTATTTGCATTACCAAGCGATCGCTTAATGGCAATTATTTAAAAATTGGTCACGAATATTCACTGCATAGTCATGTTGATTACATGCCAAATAAAAATGGTATTCCTTTATCAATGGAAACCATTTCATATCATATTCCTTGCGTAAAAAATGATTGGGTTTATCTAGTGGTATCAATGTTAGTAATATCTGCATTGATGGTTGCAGTATTGCCGATGACGGTTGTTTTTGATTATATAAATTACATGTTGTTATTGTGGGGAGGCATAATTTTCATTTGGTTTTTCTTAATTGAAAAGTGTGTGCCGGTAGAAAAAATTAATCAATGGATTAAAAATATAAAAGATCGTAAAAAACAAATAGGCAAAAATAAAAACAATATGCCGATACAATTATATTGGGAAAATTATGCCAAATACGGATCACAACGTAATCGCTTTTTACGTGTTTGTACTATGGTGTTAATTTTTCAAGCTTTCATTAGTATTATATTTACTTTATTTGGGTTGGAGGCGCCGCCATTACGGGGTGAGTTAACCCAAGCCGTTGATGCTGTTGTAACGGTATTGAGTTTATTGGGGATGTTGTTTGTGCTTTTTTACGTGGTTGATGCAACACGATTATGTATTACTTGGATAAAAGGTTTGACCGAAAATTATTATGATTGGGATAATACTAAGGTTGATAAATATAAAATCAATTTAAATATTCCCCGAGAATATGCCATTGAGTGGTTAAAGCTTCGTATTATTGCAAAGCGCACAGAAGAGGTGGGTAAATTAATTTACTATCCATTTATCATTATTATATTAATTCTTTTTTCACGCATTAATTATTTCGACGACTGGGGCTTTCCACAAAGCTTGGCTATTATTACCAGTTGTTTAATTGTTATTTCTTTGTACACTGCTATTAAGTTAAGGCGCGAAGCTGAATCAGTGCGGAATTTGTTTTTAGATAAATTAAATTTGGATAAATTGACCGTTAGTGGAAATGTTTCAGTGGATGATAAACCAACGCTCACACAACTCGATGAGTTGATTGATGGTGTTAGCCGATTGCAAAAAGGTGCTTTTCAACCGTTTTTAGAGCAGCCGGTAGTGAAAGCTACTTTATTATTATTAGGTGGAGTTGGGTTATCTGCTTCGCAGTTTACCTATTTACTTTAATTGAAAGTTTTGTACGAAACACAACAATTGAATTTAGAATGTGTAAGGCTGCTGCCGCGGTTTAAGTTAACAGAGTGCTATGAGTTTTTATTGCTATTCGGAAAAACCTCCCGTGCCGACCAGCGTGCAAACTCCTCTCGCGTACAGCTATCTGCCGTATTAAAATGCTCCCCCTCAATAACTCTGAAAATAACCATGTCTTTTTTTGGATCATCTGAAATCGATTCGTCAATAACACGCCGTACTGACCAATGCGGGCCGTGGCATCCATTAGTATAAAAATGATTCAATAAAATTTTCTGGCTTGTTAGTTGCTGCTGGCTAGTGTGTTGCAAGCTTAAAGAAATAACGCGTTGTAAATCTTCAATTGTAATATCCATTACTAAGTCCATATCCGTAAGTGCTTTTTCTATGGATTTTTTATTTACTTGATGGGTTTCTGTCGTTGAAATTTTTGCTTGAGTTTTGTCTGTAAAACGCATCATAGCTGCTCTTGGATAACGTCGCCAAGGGAAAAAATTGTTAAATATAATGGCAACGATAAAAATAATGCAGACATTTAAAAAAACGGGTGAGAGAACATACTCATAACCCAAGCTATTAATGGCAGGGCCACCAATTACCGCTGCTAATGCGGTTGCACCACCGGGAGGATGAATGCATTTAAGTACATGCATTAAACCAATAGATGCACCAACCGCAATGCCAGCGGCAAGAAACATATTCGGTATAAATTGATAACAGGTGACACCAACAGCGGCTGAAATTAGGTGGCCGCCGATTAATGACCAAGGTTGAGAAAGCTTACCGTGGGGTACGGCAAATAACAGTACGGCAGATGCACCCATAGACGGCACAATTAATGCTGCACCGCTTGCGCCGGTAAAATGAAAGCTGACAATATAGATAAGTGTGATACCAATGAAACCGCCTAGGCTGGCCACCAGTTTTTCTATGTGACTAACAGAGTCTGGTTCTATCGCAATAAATTCACGTAATTGTTTAAGCATTTGCCTTCCGATTATTGAGGGGCGCTATTTCTATCGGGTTTAATTTTCTTAACATACATTTAATTTTTAACTTCATCAATTTTAAGTTGTATTTAAAGTGCCTTTTTAGTATGGCTTTAAGTATTAATAGTTGCTAATATTCTTTTAGATGGCACTTTATGAGCCGTAAATATTGCAGCTAATGGAAAAACCATCGCAATGGAAAATATGCCTTTATGGTGATGCATTAATTTTTAGTGTGCTAACTAAAATAAAGGGAACCTTTTGGCTTTATTAAACGTGTAGATATTTATGAACGTCAAAAAACTTTGGACAAATCAGCCCTCAAATCATCAACAATTTGAAGCGCTAATGCAGCCCCATCTTAAACAACTCTATAAACTGGCTTACCGCTTTAGTGGCCAGCAGCATGATGCCGAAGATCTTGTGCAAGATATTCTGCTTAAATTATTTCCGCGTTTACAAGAAATGCAGGCCATTGAAAAACTTGGCCCGTGGCTGGCGCGGGTGTTATATCGACACTTTGTTGACAAGCTCCGCAGCCAGCAGCGTAAACCGTTGCAGTTAGTGGGGGATGATGAAGAACAAATACTCGAAGATTATAGCGAGCCATCCCTTGGCCCTGCGGGTACTAAAGAGCGTGTATTGTTACAGCGTCAGTTAGAAGAGTCACTTGGCCAGCTTAATGAAGATCAGCGTAGTTTAATTATTTTGCATGATGTTGAAGGTTACACACTGCAGGAAATACACAATATGCATGATGTATCGATAGGCACATTAAAATCCCGCCTAAACCGTGCTCGTGGGCGATTAAGAGAATTATTGAAAAAAACGGAACCTTTTGACATCGGCAGTCGTGTAAATGAGTAACAGGACAAGAAAGATGAATTGCACAGACATAAATACATTACTCGATGACTACCTTGATAACGATTTGCTGGTACATGAGCAACACGCTATCGAAATGCACATCAACAGCTGCAGCGCTTGCCAGCAAAGCAAGCAAGAGGCACAAAGGGTGCGTGAAGCATTGGCATCACTGCCGGTTGTTGAAGCCTCTGCAGATTTTGAGCAGCGTGTATTTGCACAGGTACGTAAACAAAATCAAGGCGCTCAGCATGATCGCCGATTTCTAACTGGTTTTGTTACGGCTTTGGCCGCGAGTGTATTTTTATGGGTCGCCACGCCAATGATGTTTGCACCGCAAGAATCATTGGACGGTAGTAATATTATATCGGTAGCAATGAATGAAACGCGTCCTGTCAGGTTGTTGTTTGATGCGCCCGATAACATTGCGCAGGTAACGTTGAGTATTGAGTTACCCGCCAATGTTGAGCTAAAAGGCTATACCGGTCGCAGCCAACTAAGCTGGAACACCAGCCTGAAAAAAGGCCAGAACGTATTGGCTTTGCCCATTAATGCCATTGAGGCAGGTAAAGGCGAGTTGATTGCTCACCTGAGCTATGGCGATAAAACAAAAACTTACCGATTAATTTTAAAAACAACAGATAACGGCGTGATGAGCTATCACATTCAATCTGTAACATCTGCTTAAACAACTTGGAGTATTTTATGAAAACATTAAACAAAGCAATTATTTTAGGCCTGGGTTTAACACTACCCTTAGGCGCAATGGCAGCCGCCGATGATGTCACCATTAGTGTAATGGAAATGGCTGACACATCGTCCAATCAGGTAATGGAACATATTGAGTTACCTGAAATGGATGAACATGCAAAAGAACATGCTCAGCACGGTTTAGACCATGCTAAGGATAAAGATAAAGATAAGGATAAGGATGATAAGGATAAGCATAAAAAAGATCATACTGATGATGACGAAGACCATGATATGGATAAAGAACGTGATGGAGACCATGAAAAAGATTCAGATCGTGATATGGATGATGATCGTGAGCATGAAATGGAAAATGAACGCGAAGATGATCGTGATGACAATGATGTGAATGATCGCATGAATGAAGACCGTGAAGAGCATGAGCGTCGTGGTGAAGAAGGCCCAAATAGCCCAGATGATATGGAGCGTGAAGGGTATGATGGCCATGAAGGTCGCCCAGAAATAGACGCGCCAGAGCAGGATATGCCGCGTGAAAGCTAATTGGCGAAAAAGGCTAATTTAAAACACAAATAGTTGATAAGGCTCAAGTGTTTTTTGAGTTATAAACTAACCTCTCCCGACAATGTTGGGAGGGGTTTGTTATTATGTAAACAAAAAAATTTAACAGGTAGGAAGTATGTTTGAGTATAAAAAAAGTATAAATCGTTGGTTTGCAATGGCTTTGGTCGTTATTTCAATACAAGTAAATGCGGCAGAAAATAAAAGTACTATAAATCAAAATTTTGAACAGGGTATTAGCTACTTTAAGCAGGGTAATTATTCTGCGGCAGTTAAACAGTTTGAGCAGGCTCGTAAACAGGGTAATCGTAGTGCTGCACTTTATTATAATTTGGGCAGTGTTTATTTTAAATTAGAACAATATAAAAATGCGCAAAGTTATTTTAAGGTATTGCAAAAAAAGCCTAAAATGAAATCTTTGGCAGAGTACAATTTAGGTTTAATTGCGCTTAAACAAAAAGATAGGGCTGGCGCCAAAAAATATTTCAAAACGGTTGTAAAAACCAGTCAGGATAAAAAAATTGTGTATTTGGCTAATCAACAATTACAAAAATTAACATCATCAAAACGCTCAAAAAAAACCACCGCATCTAATAAAAAAAGTTCTGTTTATCTAAGTGGTAGCGCTGGTTATGATAGCAATATCAACTTTTCGCCAGTGGGCATAGGTACAGAAAAATCCGGTAGTTTTTTTGATGCCTTGGTATCTGCTGATTATTTGTTAACAGGTAATCATTCGAATGGCTGGGGCGTTGAAGGCTTTTTGTATGCCATTCGATATCCAGGCATTGCTCAAGGTGGGTTTGATCAGGATCAATATGCTGTCAGTGTAAAAAAGACTCAGAAGTTGAAAAAGTGGAATACACATCTGAAGTTAACTTTTGACCAATCAACCTATGGTTCAAGAGATTATCAATCGATTATTAAACTTGAAGGTCGGGGACGGCGTAAATTATCAAAAACTGATCGAATTTATTTACGTTATCGCTATGAAGATATTAGCAGTGATTTTTTCAGTTATACCGAAGGTTGGCGTCAGAAAATCAGGAGCGAATTTCGTCGTTATAATAAAAAAAATTATGTTCAGCTATATTATGAGCTGGAACTAAATGATAGAAATGATATTCTTCCAGCTACAGGAAACCAGTTTAGCTATTCTCCCACCCGCCATACGTTACGTGGTAAATACACCGCAAAGTTAAATGCAAAATGGGATTTAACCGGCGATCTAGCTTACCGAAAAAGTGACTACCCATCTACTGCCACTCAAAGTCGAAATGATGAACGCTGGAAAGCGATTGCATCTGCCAATTATCGATTTGATAAAACGATGAAGTTAAAAATGAAGTTGGAATATACCGATAATTCCTCATCAGATAATTTATATGTGTATGACCGGCAGGTAATTGCAGTGAATTTGAATAAGCTATTCTAGTTTATTTTTGAAGCGCTCAATAACAAAAAAGCCAGATGCTTAAGAGTCTGGCTTTTTTTATTATCGCAGATTAATTATATAGCTATATTAGCCTAAAGAAATCTCAAAAGCTGTCGCTATAAAATCTAGAATATCGTTTTGAAATAGACTATAAATAAAGTGATAACCCTTCCCCTAATTATTAAGGTTTAATTATGTTACGTAATTTCAGTATTCAGATTCGTCTTGCTGCGGGCTTTGCCTTGGTTATTGTGCTGGTGATTGCGATTTTTGTGCCAGTAATTATCCAACAAGTTACCAGTGTGGTCGAACAGGCAGAGCTGCGTGAATTAGAGGCCTCTTACAAAAGTGCGCGGGATGAAATTAATGCCAAAGGTCAGTTAGCTAAAGCCATGAGTTTAATTGTGGCATCAACACCTCAGGTGCAGCAGCAATTTTTAGAGGGCGATAGAGAGGCGTTAGCTAGTTGGACAGTGCCTTTATTTAAAGATTTAAAAACTAGATTTGCGGTTCGACAATTCCAATTTCATTTGCCGCCTGCAACCTCTTTTTTACGCGCACATAAACCGGAAAAGTTTGGCGATGATTTATCTTCATTTCGCAAAACTGTATTAGACACTAATCGCAATAAAACCTTGATTGATGGGTTGGAAAAAGGCGTGGCAGGTTTGGGCATTCGAGGAATAGCACCCATTTCTCAAAACGGAACACATATAGGATCGATTGAATTTGGAATGTCTTTTGGGCAAGCGTTCTTTGAGCAATTTAAACAAGAAAATGGCGATGATATTAGTTTGTACATAAAGCAAAATAATCAATTTACGACATTTGCTAGCACGCATTCATTATCGCTTTCTTCAGATGAAGCAAAACAAGCTGCACTGAATGGCGAATCTGCTGTGAATTACACGTCTACTGATAATGGTGAATATGCAGTTTATTTGCACGCCATAAAAGATTTTTCTGGTAATGCGATTGGTGTAATTGAAATTGCATTAGATCGTAGTGAATATTTAGCGGCTATCTCTGAAATAAAAAACATTATTATAATTTTGGGTTTAGTTGCATTAGGTGGTGGGTTATTTATTGCTTGGATCATCGGTGCGGGAATCACTCGTCCGCTAACTCATGCGGTTAATGCCATGAATGATATTGCAGAGGGTGAAGGCGATTTAACGCGTCGTTTAAATGAAGAGGGTAAAGATGAAATTGCTCAGCTATCGGTTGCCTTTAATCATTTTGCCGAAAAAATTAGGCAGATAATTCAGCAGGTGATGGAGTCATCCAATCAACTAAGTTCTTCGGCCAGCGAAATGTCGGTGATTACTCAAGAAACATCCGCGGGGGTGCAGCAACAGCAAATCGAAACTGACCAACTTGCCACCGCCATGAATGAAATGACGGGAACAGTGCAAGAAGTATCAAATAATGCTGCACATGCGGCCGAGTCTGCTCGTAATGCAAATCAATCTACGAGTGAAGGCCAGCAGGTCGTTAATCGGGTGGTTTCATCGATTAATAGTCTTGCTCAAGATATAGATCAGTCTTCCGGTGTGATTAGTCAACTGGAAATAGAATCCAATAACATTGGCAGTGTTTTAGATGTTATTCGAGGCATTGCCGAGCAAACTAATTTGCTGGCATTAAATGCAGCGATTGAAGCGGCGCGCGCGGGTGAGCAGGGGCGTGGCTTTGCAGTGGTAGCAGATGAAGTGCGCACGCTGGCAAGTCGCACACAACAATCGACGGAAGAAATTCAAACCATGATTCAAAAGCTACAACAGGGTACGCAAGAAGCGGTGAGTGTAATGGAAAACAGCCGGAATAAAACTCACGACAGTGTTAATACTGCGGCAGAAGCAGGCGAGGCGCTTAATACGATTAACCAAGATGTAAATACGATAACCGATATGAACTTGCAAATAGCCAGCGCTGCAGAGCAACAAGGTGCAGCATCAGAAGAAATTAATCGCAATGTGATTAATATTAATGAAATTGCTTCTCAAACCACGGAGCGTTCGCATCAAACCGCTTTATCCAGTGAAAATTTGGCGCGACTTTCTAATGAACTACAGGCTTTAGTTATGCAATTTAAGGTTTAAGTTTAGTTGTTTTAAATGTACCGCCATTCTCAAACACAAACATTTGAGAATGGCTCATAATTTTGAATTGTTATTGAATAATTTATTTACAATGTTTAGATAATGTATTTTTACTTTTAGCCATGCGTGCTACCTTTTCTTCATCGGATAGATAACGCAGGTTGCCATCTTTATCGGCACTTCTCACTCGCCCATGAGATTCCATTGTGGCTAAGTTTTGGCGAATTTTTTCACAATCAGCTAAGCGACGTTTTTTTTCGGCGGGCGTTTCTTTTGTTTCTAATGTGGGCTCTTCGGGCGCTGCTTTTGTATTGCTGTCGGTTGTTTTTTTATCTATGCCGGGGCGTTTATAAGTCGATTTATTTTCTGGGGCATATTTCGGTACATTCATTTTTTCAGAAGAGGCATCACGGGGGCGTTGTTGGCTATAATGCACATTGCCTTCGGCATCTGTCCATTTATAAATACCTGCCATGCTCGTGTTACTGGTGAGTAAAAGCAGGCTGATTAAAGTAAGTGGACGTATGAAACGGTTAAAGTTTAGCCGGTTTAAAGTCATAGCAATTCGCTTTTTTATTTAAGTTATTATTAGAGGCCTTTGTACGATAGAGGCGTCTTTATTTGATTTTATAGTAGTTTTATTAAAATTTGTATATTTCTGCTGTGTTAAATCAACGATTCAATCGATATATGGCAACATAATCTTTGCATATAGGTGAGAGCTTGATACTATAACGCCTCCTTAGAGTCCGTATAAGTAAATGTTATGGCAGATAGACGACTAAAAGTATTTCATACAGTAGCGAAGCTATTGAATTTTACCAAAGCAGCGGATGCTCTACACATGACTCAGCCGGCGGTGACCTTTCAAATTCGGCAATTAGAAGAGTATTTTAATACGCGCTTATTTGATCGCACTCATAATCGAGTGAGTTTAACCGAAGCCGGCCTGCGAGTTTATAGTTTTTCGGGGCGCATTTTTGAGCTTTATGATGAAATGGAGCACGCAATTCGCGAAATGACGGGTGATGTTAGTGGCGTTGTTACCCTCGGTGCCAGCACAACCATTGCTGAATATATGTTGCCATTTTTACTCGGCGATTTTAAATCCAAAAACCCTGAGGTGAATATTCGCCTAAAAGTCTCTAATACCGACGGTATTGTTTCGATGGTTGAAAATAATGTTATCGATTTAGGCATTGTTGAAGCATCGGTAAGTAATAAAAATTTACAGGTGGATGTTTGCCGCATGGACCAACTGGTTGCCATTGTGCCGCCAAACCATCCGCTAGCTAATTCTAAAACTGTTTCTGCTAAAGAAATTGTGATTCATCCTTTTATCTGCCGTGAAGAAGGTTCGGGCACGAAAGAAGTTATTGCAGAATATTTGCAGGAAACCGGAATTACTGACAATCCAAAAGTGTGTCTTGAGCTGGGTAGCCCAGAGTCCATTAAAAGCGCAGTAGAGGCGGGCATGGGTATGTCCATAATGTCTCAATCAACGGTGCAAAAAGAAATTAAGTTAAATACATTGGTGGCCATTCCATTGGACCCACCTCTAGAGCGACCATTCTCATTTGTGCATCAGCGCCACAAGTTTAAAGTGCGAGCAATGGAAGAGTTGCTTGATTTTGCCAAGCAATATTGTCAGGCACATCCGAAGTAAATTATCTTTAATCACAAAAACGGATCATAAATATTTTATGATCCGTTTTTGTTTGTGGGCTGGTTAATTTATTCGCCGACTATAATATTCTATTATTAAAATCTATTAAGCAGAGTAGCCGTGCAATAGCACCAACATCTATGAATACCTGTTACAATAAAAAAAATTATTCAGGAGAGTTATATTGAAAGCTTCAGCGCAATCCATTGCATCGATATTTGACGATCTTCCCGAAAAAGATCAAACCACATTATTTGAATTTGCCGAGTTTTTAAAATCCCGCGTATCTGAACCTGCGTCAAAAATAACTGAGCCGTTAGGCATTGTTCGCCCTGATGATGAAAGTGTGGTGGCGGCAATTAAACGGTTAAAGCAAAACTACCCAATGATTTCACAAAAAGTATTATTAAATGAAATATCAGAGTTTATGATGCAGCACATGATGCAGGGTAAATTGGCAAAAGATGTTATCGACGAAATGGAAATATTGTTTGAAACAAAGTTTAAATCCATTGTGGGTGATAGTTAGTGATTGACGTTTTACGCGGCTGGTACAATCGGCACTTTTCTGATCCGCAAGCGGTCATTTTAGCGTTGATGTTAATTTTCGGATTTGCACTAATTGCCTTTATGGGTAATGTATTAACACCGATTATTGCGGCGGTGGTTATTGCTTATGTACTTGAAGGCATTGTGCGTAAATTGTGCCACTTAAAAATTCCACGCTTATTATCGGTAAGCATAGTTGTGGTGGGTTTTGTGGTTTTGCTACTGGTATTAATGCTGGGTTTATCACCACTTATTTCTAAGCAGCTTTCGCAGTTTTTTTTAGAAGTACCCAATATGTTGACCCATGGGCAAAGCTTATTAATTAGTTTGCCAGAAGATTATCCGTTTATTTCTGAGCAACAAATTAACGATATGATTTCGTTAATTAATACCGAGTTGGCATCGGTAGGGCAGGTGATGGTTACCCAGTCACTATCATCGGTGGTTAATTTATTTACCATTATGGTTTATATGATAGTGGTGCCATTGCTGGTATTTTTCTTTTTAAAAGATAAGCAAAATATTCTGCAATGGTTAAGCCGTTTTCTTCCGCAGGAAGATGGACTTGCTACAAAAGTTTGGAAAGATGTAGATAAAAAAATTGGCAGTTATATTCGTGGCAAGTTGTTAGAAATTGTAGTGATTGGAATCGCGACGTATATTCCATTAAAAATATTAGGTTTAGAATATGCGGCACTGCTTTGTTTATTTGTCGGGCTGTCGGTTATTATTCCTTATGTCGGGGCAATAGCCATTACTATTCCGGTGGCGATGCTGGCGTATTTTCAGTTTGGTTTTGGCTATGAATTTTTATACGTCATGCTGGCATTTTTAATTGTGCAAATTTTAGATGGAAATGTATTGGTACCGATTTTATTTTCTGAAGCGGTGGATATGCATCCGGCGGCCATTATTATTGCAGTGCTAGTGTTTGGTGCGTTATGGGGTGTTTGGGGTGTGTTTTTTGCGATTCCATTAGCGGCCTTAATTCAAGCGGTCATTACGGCGTGGCCTGCACCAGAAAATAGGTAGGTGCGAATTTATTCGCACAAGATTGAGTAATAATAGGTTCTGTTCGAATAAATTCGAACTACATTATCATTCCGGTTTGTATTGCTTAGCCGCCGCCAGCACTTCTTCAACATGGCCTTTTACTCTAACCCCAAGCCACTGCTCACGCAGCACACCTTTTGAATCAATTAAAAACGTGCTGCGCACTATGCCCATATATTCGCGGCCATAATTTTTTTTAAGCTGGATGACACCAAATAAATTACAGACGATTTCATCGGGATCGGAAAGTAAATCAAAGGGAAATTCGTGCTTAGCTTTGAAGTTGGTGTGTACTTTTACAGAATCTCGGGAGACACCTAATACAACGGTTTTGGCGCGTTTAAATTTCGCGTAGTTATCACGAAAATCTTGGCCTTCTTGAGTGCAACCGGGGGTGTTGTCTTTTGGGTAAAAATAAATCACAATATTTTTACCTTTAAAATCTTTCAGGCTAATGGTTTGTTCGCCGGTTGCATCGGCGCTAAAGGCAGGGACTTTTTTATTTAATGCGAGTGACATATTTATCTCAGATTTTAATTGGTAGGTTTGTAAAAATTTAAGCGGCAGGTTTAAATTCCGCATCCATATTTAATTCATCACACAGCGCGCTAAAATCATTTTTAAGTTGTGCAAGATTATGTTGGTTGGGAATATCCACTAACATATTTACGGTAAACATGGGTGTGCCCGTATGGGGTGCGTGGCTACTTTGAGTTTGCATATTTACAATATTAATGCTGTGTTGCGAAAGGTAGCGCGCCAATTTATGCACAATGCCGGGGTTGTCCATGCCTTCAACGGTAATTTCATAACTCAGGTGATCGTCATTACTGCTGTGGCTGCTGGTAGATTTAATCAGTAAATTTAAATTTAGTTTTTCTGCCAACGCATCTTTTTGTTGCTGGATAGAATTAATTGAATTTGTGCTGCCGGTAACTAAAAGCATCACCACAAATTCGCCGCCGAGCACACTCATGCGACTGTCTTTTACATTTAAGTTTGCATTGAGTAATACTTCGCTGAGTTCATTAACTATGCCGGGGCGGTCTGCGCCGATGGCGGTAATGACGAGTGATTGGTTCATTTTATTTTGTCTCGTGTTTTATTTTTTACTATATGTTACCCCATTGTTGTTCCGTTAACTTAAAATTTGTCGTCATTTTAGCCTTCACATATAATGACGAGCATATTTTAATATACGAATAAATTTATACCGGCACATTAGATATAAATATTGATGATTTGGCAGAGATATTATCTGCACCGAACACCACCGCTACGCGCCTGATTAAAATTCTGGCTACGTTGCATGCCCCGCTATCGAGATTGATAGCTGCGTTGTCACTTTGCGGGTTATAGTCTCCCTGCGGCTTTGTGGCGGGTCAACCGCAGGGCGAGCTTTGAGCTGTTTGCCCGTATCTTTAATGCGATCTGCATTGCGTGGACTATTGTATAAATTCCGAATATTTTCTTTGGCTTGTTTAGCGGCACTAATGGGCTGTGTGGTTGGCCTAACAGGGTGGTTCGGGTCATTAATTGGGGGGCGATAAAAGGTGTTTTTTTTATGCGATATACCTGAAAAAATATCCAAACTTGAATGTAGTTTCTAAGCGTAAGAGATTTGACATTAATAAACCATTTGCTATTCGCGCAAAACTCTCTTGCTTAAATAACTAAAATTTCCCTGATGAAATATAGCGTTTCACTCAACAGCAATGAAGCCCGTTTAGTGTGGAGATGCAACATCGTAGAATATCTATGCCTAATCAGCGTATATCAGCTGTTTAATACGCGTTTTATCTTGTAAAAAACGCCCCTTCAAAGTACTATTTCTGGCTTGATTTAACGGGTTTGCGTTCCTATTTTACAGACTGGTATCTATCCTCATTTATAAAGGCAATAACATGTTTCGTGGCAGTATGGTGGCATTGGTAACACCCATGCACCTTGATGGGTCGGTCGACTTTGAGAGCTTGAGTCAGCTGGTTGAATTTCATATTGAAAGTGGTACCAGTGCCATTATTTCAATGGGAACCACTGGTGAATCGGCTACATTAGATGAAAAAGAGCATTGCGAAGTGATTCGACGCACCGTGAAAATGGCAAATGAGCGCATTCCTATTATTGCGGGCACCGGCGCTAACTCTACTACTGAGGCGATTAATCTCACCAAATGTGCGATGCAAGCGGGTGCGGATGCTTGTTTATTAGTAACGCCTTATTACAATAAGCCTACGCAGGAAGGCCTGTATCTGCACCATAAGTTAATTGCTGAAACCGTGCCTATCCCGCAAATTTTATATAATGTACCCGGGCGTACCGCTTGCGATATGTTGCCCGAAACCGTCGCACGTTTGTCGAAGGTGTCTAATATTATCGGCATTAAAGAGGCTACGGGTGATTTATCTCGGCTCACTCAAATTCGCAAATTATGTGGCGATAACTTTGATATTTTCTCTGGCGATGATGACACCGGCACCGAGTTTATGTTGCTGGGTGGCGATGGCGTAATATCGGTAACCAATAACCTTGCACCCAAAGCAATGGCCGATATGTGCGCGGCAGCATTAGCGGGTGATCGACAAAAAGCCGAGGAACTTAATCAGCCTTTAACCGGTCTGCATAACGACTTATTTGTTGAAGCAAACCCTATTCCGGTTAAGTGGGCATTAACTGAAATGGGCAAAATGCCTGCCGGCATTCGCTTACCATTAACCAATTTATCTGAACAATATCATGAAACTCTGCGCGCAGCGATGCGTCAGGCGGGTGTGCTGTAACTATGTGTATGAAATTTATAACTAGAAAAAACCTGGCTAAAAAAACCATTATTTTAAGTGCTTGTACATTGTTATTCGTAAACTTGGCGGGGTGTAGTTCTGACGGTGAAGAGAAGGGCGAGTACATAGGTGCAGCCTCCGTTAAAAGTTTGGAGATTCCACCCAAGCTAAGCATTCCTAATACACAAGGCGCATTACGATTACCTAAGCCATCTTCACAGGGTGGTGCTGTGGCAAAAAGCTCAGCAGAAATTGCACCCCAGTTTACTGGCTTTGAATTAAAAAATGATTCACGACTTTATTGGCTAGAAATTGATATGCCGGTTGCCGATGTTTGGAATACCCTGCCAAATTTTCTAGCATCGGAAGGCATTAAAGTTGATCGAGTAGAAAAGTTGCTGGGGTTTTTAGATACTACTTGGATGGATGAATATAAAGTGACTTATAAAGCTGAATCATCAAGTAGTTGGTTCAGTAGTTTTTCACCCGATTATAAAGATCGCTTTAGAATAAGAGTAGAAGCCATTGAAGGCACCAATAAAAGCCGTATGTTTGTAAGCCATCGCGGTTTACAAATTAGTGTTGCCAGTGATGTAACCGCGTGGACACAACGCAACTCTGAGCCATTTTTAGAACGTGAAGTTCTTTATCGTTATGTATTATTTGCAGGGCTGAACAAAACCGGTGCAACCGAGTTACTGGCTTCTTATGATGGCTACCAGCCACGGGTTGATAAAGTGACCGATACTACCGATACGTTTTCGGTAAAAGGTGAAGCCGATACCATTTGGATGCGCTTACAAATTGCGATGGACCGTTTAGGTGTAGATATAGTAAAAACGGACAAAGCCTCTCGAACTATGCAGGTATTGGTAGGCAATTTAAATGTAGAAGAAGCGCCACCAGAAGATGAAAGTGGCTGGTTTGGTGGCTTGTTTAGCGGTAAAAAAATTATCGTTGATGAAGGTGATGACTATGAAGATGAAAGTGAATATGCTGAAGAAAGCCGCAAGGTAATTAAAGTGGCGCCGAAAGATCGAATAACATTACAGCTACAACAAATTGTTGGTGATAACGCAAGTGAAATCAAACTGAGTAATATTGATGCAAGCCAATTAAAGGGTGATGTTGTTTGGGTGTTTCGTGATGCTTTGTTAAATCAACTAAAATAATTATAAAAATAATATGAGACCTTTGCGCCTCTATCGTGCAAAGGTCTCAATATCTAATAAATTTAAGGCCTATAAATTTAGGCCTTATATCAGCGTAAAAATATAGAGGGTGTTTTAATGAATGTGGTTAATTCATGTTTATTTTAAATGCCTTAAATTTTCATTTATTTTAATTCGAAGAAGAGACAAACATGAAAAAAATATTCTTACTGCCGATTTTGTTTTTCAGTTCATTTAATGTAATGGCTGATGCCTTTTTTGATAGTTTAAAAGCTCAAAAAATTAACGCTACGGTTTATGTTGTTCATGGCCCCCGTGAATTACCCAATGTAGCAAACCGTGGTTTTATGAATAACCCCGCTTTTATTATTGCAGATAAAAGCGTAATAGTGATTGACCCCGGTTCAAGCCAGCAAGTTGGCGCTATGCTATTGCAAAAAATTAAACAAGTAACCGATAAACCCGTGTCACATATTCTTAATACGCATATTCACGGCGATCACTGGTTGGCGAATGACGTTATTAAGCAACGCTATCCAAACGTCGAAATTATTGCTGACCCGCGTATGATAAAAAAAGCTAAAGCCGGTGCGGCCCAAACATGGGTTGATACCATGATGAGCATGACTGAAGGTGCTACCAAAGGCACTAAAATCGCATACCCTGAAATCGCAGTAAGCGATGGCAAACAATTAAAATTAGCCGGTTTAACATTTAACTTTCACAGTGTGGGTGTTTCACACAGTGATACAGATATTATGATTGAGTATGTTGAAGGCTCAACCTTTTTTACCGGCGACAATGTTGGCTATACTCGAATTTTACGTATGGATGATGGCAGTTTTAGAGATTCAATTAAAGCACTCGATCGTGCGATTAGTTTAAACAAACAATTTTATGTGCCAGGCCATGGACCATCGGGCGATGTGAAATTAGTTAAACTACAGCGTGAATACTTTAATACTTTATATACACAGGTTGAAAAATATTACGAAGAAGGTTTAGAAGATTTTGAAATGAAGCCTAAAATTGAAGCTGCGCTAAGTAAATTTAAAAATTGGTTGGGCTTTGAACATGAGTTGGGCAAACATATTAGTTTGGCAAAGCTGGAAGTTGAGAAAGCAGAGTTTGAATAAACTCGAAATAGAATGTTGTAGGAGGTAGCTTTAGCTGCCGAACAATAATGCGATGCGCTGCGAGCGGTTAAATTTCTAATATTAAAACTCGCTGCGCATTGTGTTAAAAATCGTCAGCTAAAGCTAATTCCTACATTAGCCGCCTACAAACAAAATGTTACGCATCTTTGTTGTGTTCAATTAGCGCATAAGCTGAGTGATTATGAATCGACTCAAAGTTTTCAGATTCTAAAACATACGAACGAATGCGATCATCTTCATTTAAGCGAGCAGCAACATCGCGCACCATGTCTTCAACAAATTTCGGATTATCATAAGCACGTTCAGTTACAATTTTTTCATCGGGGCGCTTTAATAAACCATAGAGTTCACACGATGCTTCTTGCTCAACAATATCAATTAAATCTTCAATCCAAATAAAGTCATCAGCCTTTACATTAACGGTAACGTGCGAGCGTTGATTGTGTGCGCCGTAATTAGAAATTTTCTTGGAGCAGGGGCAAAGGCTGGTAACCGGCACAACCACTTTTACGGCAACGTGATTTTTGCCATTAACGCGATCACCATAAAAAGTCACTTCGTAATCAAGTAAACTTTCTACGCCGGAAGCCGGTGCTTTTTTATTGACGAAATAAGTAAAGCTCATTTCAATATGGCCGTTTTCCGCATCCAGTTTTTCAGTCATTTCTGACAGCATGGTGCGCAGCGTTTTTACCGTAATTTCATGGTCGTGGCTATTTAAAATTTCCACAAAGCGTGACATGTGAGTGCCCTTAAAATTATGCGGCAAATCCACATACATATTAAAGTTGGCTACCGTGTGTTGCACATGACCGGAGCGATCTTTAACTTGTACCGGATGACGAATATCTTTGATGCCGACTTTATTAATGGCAATGTGACGTTTGTCATGGCTATTTTGTACATCGGGCATTGATGTTGAATTGGTCATCTTATGGTCTTCGCTTTGCTATTCGCTATAGGTGACACAGGCGCGTTCAGTTTCCCATAAAGTAAGGGAGCTAACGCGCAGAGTATCGGTATTAAGTTTTTTGCCAATTTCTTGAAACAGCCAAGCCGCCATGTTTTCTGCGGTTGGGTTAATTTCGGTGAAAGGCTCAATTTCATTTAAGTAGCGGTGATCGAGTCGGTCACATACTTCATTGGTGGCTTTTTTCATGGCTTTAAAATCGATTGCCATGCCCATCTTGTCGAGTTGGGTTGACTCCAGCTCCAGTTCCACTTTCCAGTTATGGCCGTGCATGCGACTACAAGCACCGGGATAATCGCGGAGCGTGTGGGCCGATGCAAAGTCAGTAACGATTTTTAAGGTATATTTGGCTGGCATAAAGTAATTGGAGTATATCGGAAAAGTGACTAGTAAAAACCGCAGGATTTTATCGGTTTTTAGTATTATTAGCAATCTCTTATGATTTTGGGTGGTTTGGTTTGCTTTTTGTAGTAAAAAAGGCAGTAGGTTCCCTTCTTCGTAAAAGAGGGGTTGGGGGATTTTATTTATTGATGGCCTTAATAATTCCCATCGCATCCAGCCCACACTCCGCCAATAATTCACTGGTCGCACCATGCTCCACAAAACGATCAGGCAAACCTAAATTAATTATTTGATTATTAAATTTGTTTGCCAGCAGCCATTCATTTACACCGCTACCTGCACCGCCAGCGATCACATTTTCTTCAATAGTGACAATCAGTTCGTATGACTCGGCGATGTTTTTCAACATGCCAGTATCTAGGGGCTTAACAAATCGCATATTAATTACAGTTGCATCAATGTCTTCGGCGGCTTTAAGGGCTTCTGCTAACATGCTGCCAAATGCCAGTATGGCAATTTTTTTGCCATCTCTGCAAATTTCAGCTTTGCCAATTTCAATAACTTTAAACGTAGGATCAATCTCAATACCTGGCCCTTGGCCACGAGGGTAGCGCACCGCCGCTGGCCCCGTGTGTTGGTAGCCGGTGGTGAGCATTTGGCGGCATTCGTTTTCGTCTGAGGGTGTCATAATTAGCATATTGGGCACACAGCGCAAATAGCTTAAATCGAGATTGCCCGCGTGGGTGGGGCCATCTGCGCCAACTAGCCCAGCACGGTCGATGGCAAATAATACGGGTAAATTTTGAATCGCCACATCGTGCACTAATTGGTCGTAAGCGCGCTGTAAAAAGGTGGAGTAAATAGCCACTACCGGCTTGGCTTTTTCACAGGCCATGCCAGCTGCAAGGGTGACCGCGTGTTGTTCGGCAATGCCCACATCGTGGTAGCGTTGAGGGAATTTTTCGGAAAACTCAACCAGCCCCGAGCCTTCGCGCATGGCGGGGGTAATGGCCACTAGGCGCTCATCTTTTTCTGCCATGTCGCATACCCAATCTGAAAAAATTTGAGTATAGGTTGGCTTGTCAGAGCTGCTATCTAGCTTGTCGCCGGTTTCTGGGTCGAAGCTGCCTAAGCCGTGAAATAGGCAGGGATTATCTTCTGCCGGTTTATAGCCTTTGCCTTTTTTGGTAATCACATGCAGCAATATTGGGCCAGATTGAACCCGCAAATTTTTCAACATGGTGATTAGGGTGGGGATATCGTGACCGTCCACCGGCCCGTAATAATTAAAGCCCAGCTCTTCAAATAACGTGCCCGGCATCATCATGCCTTTAACATGCTCTTCGGTGCGCTGTGCTAAATCCCACATAGAGAATTTTTCTAACACGCGCTTTGAGCCGCTACGCATAGTGGAATACACTTTTCCTGACATAATTTTCGACAGGTGCTTTGATAGTGCACCAACATTTGGTGAAATTGACATTTCATTGTCATTCAAAATCACCAGCAAATCTGTATCCGTATCGCCGCCATGATTGAGTGCTTCAAATGCCATGCCTGCCGACATGGCACCATCACCAATTACCGCCACGGTTTTTTGGCTGCTGCCACGCATGTTGGCGGCCATGCTCATGCCTAATGCAGCGCTAATAGAGGTGCTAGAGTGGCCAACGCCAAACGTATCGTAGGGGCTTTCGCTGCGTTTTGGGAAACCCGCAAGGCCACCGTGCTGGCGAATGCTGCTCATTTGTTCGCGTCGACCGGTAATTATTTTATGGGGGTAGGATTGATGCCCCACATCCCAAACCAGCTTATCTTCCGGTGTGTTATAAACATAATGCAGGGCGAGGGTTAGCTCAACCGTGCCCAGCCCAGCAGATAAGTGCCCGCCGGTTTGGGCCACCGATTGAATAACAAACTGGCGTAGTTCATTAGCCAGTGGGGTGAGCTGGGTTTCTGGCAAGGCGCGCACATCTGCGGGTGAAGATATGCTTTCTAATAAAGGAAATGAGGTGTTTAAATTAGTCATTTAATGTCACAGAAACTAGTGCCCACGCTCAATAATATAAGCGGAAAGTTGGCGTAAAATATTGGCCGAATCGTCAAATATGTCGAGGGCTTTTATTGCGCGTTGATGTAATTCGAGTGCGCGTTGGGTGGCTCCTTCTAGCCCAAGTAGGGAGGGATAGGTGGGTTTGTTTTGTTGCATATCTGAACCTTGCGGCTTGCCAAGCGTTTCGGTGTCGGCGGTCACATCTAATACATCATCGTGAATTTGAAAGGCCAGCCCCACACAATGTGCGTAGGTATCGAGTGCCTGTAATTTTTCTATCTGTACATTGGGGCGGCACATGGCACCCAATAAAACACTGGCACGAATGAGCGCGCCGGTTTTAAGCAGGTGCATGTTTTCTAATTCATCTAAAGTGAGAGATTGCCCCACCGCCGCCAAATCAATCGCCTGCCCACCGGCCATGCCAACAGAGCCACTGGCCTCTGCCAATAGTTTAATCATGTTTATGCGATTGTCGGCACTGATTTTCATGGCTTTATCCGATGCCAGCACCTCAAATGCAAAAGCCTGCAAAGCATCACCGGCTAAAATGGCAGTGGCATCATCATAGGCTTTATGGCAAGTGGGGCGACCACGGCGCAAATCGTCATCATCCATGGCGGGCAGGTCGTCGTGAATAAGTGAATAGGCATGAATAATTTCCACTGCGCAGGCGCAGGCGTCTAGCTCGTCTAGCGCAACATTAAGTGCTTGCCCTGCAGCATACACCAGCACAGGGCGCACCCGTTTGCCGCCACCCCCAACCACAGAGTAGCGCATAGCCTTCTGAAGTTGTGCTTCTGGGCCACTGGGTTCGGGTAACCAAAGATTAAGGTGGTGATCAACACGCTTGCAATAGTTTTTTAGCAAGGTTTTAAATTGTGGATCTTTAGGCATTCTTTAATCATCAATCTCAAAAGGCTTTTCTAATAGCTCGCCATTTTTTTCAATTAATTGGGTGACTTTTTGTTCGGCTTTGCTCAACGCTTGTTGGCAGTCGGCAGCCAGTGAAATGCCTTTTTCAAAGTGTTTAAGCGCATCTTCTAAAGGAAGGTCGCCTTGCTCCATATCGTCTACCAGCTCTTCTAACTGTGACATGGCTTTCTCAAAATTGACGGGTGATTTGCGTGCCATAAATATGCTTCGTGATGACTAATTTCAGAGCGAGTATATTACTGCTTTGTGAGCGACTGTGCCAGTGAGAAGTGATTTACATTCCCCTATAAAGTATGAAAATATCATACAAAAAATATGGATAATAAAAAACACAGACAATACCGCCTGCACCGTATATTAAAAGCTAACCGTTACCCCACGTCGATTAGCCAACTGTGCGAGGTATTAAATATCTCAGATAAAACCCTGTACCGAGATATACAAGAATTTAGAGATTTATACTGTGCGCCGATTTAATACCCGTCATTTTAATAAAATGAGACCTTTGCACGATAGAATCACAAGTAAAAAGGGCTAAAATTTCACTGCTTTTCGTTAGAAAACTTGTCAATATCTAGATATTAACTGCGTTTCCTGCCTCAATCAGTAAAATTTTAGCGCATTTTTCTTTTGCGCCTTTATCGTGCAAAGGTCTCAAAATAGCAACCACAGCGCTTAATGTTTATCGCAATAATTGGTACTTAGATGCTTGGTGTCATCTATCTCGTTATATGAAAGGCGCATATTTTTTGGCCTATCAGGCAGTGATTGATCCGGATAGTAGATGGGCGGTTTATGAAGTGCATGATCGGAAGTAAGGATTGAATTTTATTTTGTAAAAACGAGAATCAATACTGGAATATTCCCATTGCCAATACCAGCGCTATTTTATTAGGTAGCGGCACTTCCATTACACAGGCTGCTATGCGCGAAAGATCGTGATTTAAAAGCCGAAGATTTTGATATAAATGATAAAGATATCGCAGGCGCCTTAAACAATATGAGTAAGCGAATAAACAAAGCTGAGAAAGTCAGTAACCTGTTACAAATATATTTATCGCATCTCGAAGAAGTAATGCAAAAAAATTTTGAAATTAGATTACAACACCTTATTAAAAATACACAAACTCATTCTTCCTTAGCAGGATAAGACGCCCCAGTGAATTTAAAAATAAGTTTGTGAAAGGGCTTTTTCATGGGCCGAAAAACATAAGCCGCCGCGGCTGGCATTAAGCTGTAGAAAAACATTTCTTCAGTGTCCTGCGCTACAAATAGCACTAGCACAGCGATAAATGTAATGATTATTAAGGTATAAATAATCCATGCCTTTTTGACATATTGATTGTATTTATCATCTTGAGTGTTTGTCATGTTTGTTGATACCTAATCGTTTATATTTTAGTGACATTATATTAATTAACAGGCGACACAATAACATGCATTATTTATGGGTTACAGAATTATATTAAAATGACAAACAACTAAACCTAGTGGCTTTAAAAGTGTGCAAGTGTATATAGGATTTTTGTATGAAGTGTTTCGTTATTTTCGATATAAGCATTCGAAAATAACGATGCTTTTAATTGTTTGCATTGTGTGCAAAGCACTATTAATACTAATGGAATAAAATTTGAGTTAACACTACGCTAACTCATTATTCATTATTTTTTTAATGGAATATAATCAACCCGATACACAATCGCATAAATAACCGGCACTACAATTAATGTAAGCACGGTTGCAAACCCCAGCCCAAACATAATAGTTACTGCCATGGATGAGAAAAATGCATCGAACAACAGTGGAATCATGCCTAAAATGGTGGTGGCCGCCGCCATTGAAACAGGGCGCACCCGACTCACCGCCGAATCAAAAATAGCATGATAAAGTAACTTGCCTTCAGCGAGTTCTAAAGTAATTTGGTCAACTAACACGATACCGTTTTTAAGTAACATGCCCACCAAACTGATAAAGCCCAATAGCGCCATAAAGGTAAAAGGTGAGTTTGTGATGAGCAAACCAAACGATACTCCGATAATCGCCATGGGGGCCAGTGACCAAATAATCAATGGTTGTCGAAGTGTGTTAAATAGCAGCAGAGTAATAATAAACATTACCGCAACACCTAATGGAATCGACCCCATTAAGGCCTCATTGGCATCGCCGGAACTTTCTGCTTCGCCACCCCATTCTAAGCTATAACCTTTTGGCAATGGCATGGCTTCTATTTTGGGGCGTATTTTATTATAAATTTCATTGGCGGTTTCGCCGCCGAGTAAATTGGCATTGGCAATTACTGTGATGGTGCGTTTTCGGTCGCGACGATAAATAGCGGCGTCTTCCCATTCAACCTCAAAACTGTGCACAACTTGCTCGATAGAAATATAACGCTCGTAAATGGGGCTCCAAATTTGCAGGCTGTTAACCGTGTCGATATTGCTGCGCTCGTTTATGGGGGGACGCGCAATAATTGGCATGAGGGTTGTGCCATCACGATATAAGCCAATTTGTTTTCCTGAAAAACTCATTTGCAAAACATCATCTAAATCTTGTTTGCTAATACCAACGCGGCGAGCTTGTGCTTCGGAAAATTGCGGGCGAATAATTTTGGTGCGTTTTTTCCAGTCATCACGAATACCCACCGCATTAACTTGCTGGCTGAAAATGTCTTTTGCTTGTACCGACAGTGCGCGTAACACATCTGGGTCGGGGCCGGAAAAGCGGGCTTCGAGTTTGCCATCTTTGCTGGGGCCTAACTCAAACTTTTTATAGTCGTAATTAACATCGGGGTAGTTGGCATCAAGGTGTTTACTCATGGCTTTTATAAAGGCATCGATTTGAGTGTAATCTTCTAGTTCAACCATAAACTGCCCATAGCTAGAAAATATTTTTTCGGGTGAATAGGTCAACATAAAACGCTGACCGCCTTTGCCGGTGTTAGAGCTAACTTGGGTAACGCCTTCTTGTTCTAAAATCCACGGTTCAATTTCTTGTATTTCACTAAAGGTTTGGCGAATGTCGGTGCCGTGCTCTTTGCGATAATCCACTAATACCATGGGGGTTGTCATGGCGGGAAAGAACACAACTTTGACTTGTTTAAATCCATAAATAGAAACCACCAATAACATAACGGTGATAGCCGCGGTAAGTGTTTTACGTTTAAGGCAAGCATCTAATACGCTTTTAAAAGCAGTAAAAAATGCACCTTGATAAGGTTCGGTTTGGCCTGAATTTTTATCGGCTTTTAAAATCATATCTGCAAAAAATGGCGTTAAGGTAATGGCGGTTAACCAGCTAAGCATTAATGAATAAAGTAAAACGTAAAATAAAGAGCCGAGCATTTCGCCGGTGGAATCTTGTGATAAACCAATGGGGGCGAAAGCGGTGACTGCAATAACGGTGGCGCCGAGTAATGGCCAAATAGATTGTTTAACAATCGTGGCGGCGGCTTCAATTTTGGATAGCCCGCGTTGCATGCCAATTAATATGCCTTCGGTTACCACAATGGCATTATCTACCAACATACCTAATGCAATAATTAATGCCCCTAGTGAAATGCGTTGCAGTTCGAGGCCGTGCAGTTTCATAAATACAAAAGTGCCGATAACGGTTAATAATAAAATTAAACCAATTAACAGGCCACTGCGAAACCCCATAAATAAAAGTAAAACAATAATAACAATTGCCACGGCTTCGGCTAAATTGATGGCAAAGGCTTTAATGGATGCGGCGACCAGTTTAGGTTGGTCGTATAACACCGCTAACTCAATTCCAATTGGGCGTGCGTATTCTAATTCAATTAATTTTTCATCGATGCGTTTACCCACATCGACTACGTTAAAACCGGATGCAAATGAAATGCCTAATGAAATAGCTTCGCGACCATTGAGTGAAACTAAATGGGTGGGCACTTCCTGAAAGCCACGGTTTACTTTTGCGACATCTTTTAAGTAGATTAAGTTTTGATCGCCAGCGCTGCTAATTAATAAATTTTCCAACTCGCTTACATTTTGAAATTCACCGGTGGGATGAAAGCGAATAAATTCGGATGAAACTTTAATGGAGCCTGCATTTGATACAATATTTTGAGTCGCTAAAATATCATAAATGCGCTGATAGGGAATGCCTAATTGTGTCATGCGGGCGAGTGAAACTTCGACAAAAACTTGCTCCTGTTGTTTGCCCGCAACCGAAATTTTTCCAACACCTTCAACCAATACTAATTCGCGGCGCAGGTAATCGACATAATCACTGAGTTCGCGATAACTGTAACCATCGCCAATCACCGCATACAGTAAACCAAAAATATCACCGAAGTCGTCATTCACCAGTGGCGCTAAAACCCCCGGCGGTAAACTGGGGGCTAAATCATTTATTTTTCGACGCAGTTCATCCCATATTTGCGGCAAATGATTTTTATTATATTGGCGCTTCATGGTGACTGTAATTTGTGACAGGCCAGTGGTGGACACCGAGCGCACATAATCAACATAAGCTAATTGTTGCAGTGCATTTTCTAGCGGGTAGGTAACTTCTTCTTCAACTTGTTGTGGTGATGCACCGGGATATTGAGTGACAATCACCGCATCTTTAATCGTAAACTCAGGATCTTCGAGTTGCGATAAACCGCTAAATGAAATTGCACCACCCACTAATAAAATAAGGGTGATAAGCCAGCTAATGAGTTTGTTGCGGATGGAAAATTCTGCAATATTCATAATAATGGGGTGCTTTTAATTGTCGGTAAAAAAGAAAGTTATATTTACTTAAACGTGATTAAGATTTACAGCCCTTCTTCTTTAACCCAAGGTTTAATTTTTTGGCCTTCTTTTATAAAGTTAACACCCGCAGTAATAATTTTATCACCGGTTTTTAGCCCTGATTTTATTTCAATACCTTGGCTATTTATTTGCCCGATGCTGACTTGAGTGGCTTGTGCTTGCATGGTGTTATCATCCACTACCCATACATTATATATTTTGTTTTTAAGTGCGGTATTTTCAGGGGAAAACACCGCTTCAATAGGAACGATTAAAGTCGTATCTAATGATTTTCTAGCGGCTTTACTAAAATCCAAATGAACATTAACACTCATGCCGGGCAGCGCAATAAATTCCTTAGGTGTTGGCATGCTTAGGGTGACTTTATAAGTGCGAGTTTGTGGGTTAGCTTCGGTGTCAAATTCTTTAACATAGGTTGTAAATGATTTGTTTGGATAGGTGTCAAAAATAACAGTAGGGTGTGCATTTTTACTGCTGTCTTTTTTTAATTTTGAAATAATATTTTCAGATAGCTCAAAAGTGATATCAATATTATCGATGGTTTGTATTACTAAAATAACTTCATTTTGACGAATATTTTCATGGTTTTTAACATTCAATGTAGAGATAACGCCATCAAATGGAGCGGTGAGTTTTGTATAAGATAACTTGGCTTTGGCCAGTTTTAAATCGGCGGTTGCCGCCGATAAATTTGATTTGGCTTTATCATAATCTGATTTTGGAATTAACTGTTGTTTAACCAGTTTTTCAGTTCGTTCAAATTGAATTTGAGAAAGGTCAAAGCGAGCCTGTTGTTCGTCAAGCGTTAATTGAAAATCAGATGGGTCGAGTTGCGCTAACAATTGGCCTTTTTTTACTCTCATACCAGCTTTAGCGGGGAGTTTTACCAGCTCTCCATCAACGCGAAAGGCTTGCTCAGATCGATTACCCGCTTCAACTTCACCAGGGTAAACACGCTTTGCTCCTGCAAAGGGGTCACCTACGGTTGCTATTTTTGCAGGTCGAATGATATCGGCTTTTTCTTCAGTCGTGTTGTCGCCGCAGGCAGGTAGTGTGCTAATGATTAAAGTGCATAAAAAGCCTATCAGCAATTTATGAGGCATAAAGTGAGTATGTTGGGTCATATAATCATTCCATTAAATTATGATTCAGATTGAAGCTGATTTTAGGCATAATAGCAGAATTGTATTGTTTCAAAAATAAAATTAATGGACATAGTTCTTTATGAAAAAAACAAATAAATTGTCGATAATCTCTTTAAGTGCGCTATTAATTAGCCTATGTGTATTTACGGGGCAGTTGCATGCAGAGGTAAATTTAGAATTGCAGCGTTCATCCATTGTGATTGTGTCAGAACCGGAGTTTACATTTCATGCTAAATCGTCATTTTCGTGGGCTAAAAATTATGCGGATATATCTGGAGCGTTAAAAAAATCTGAATTTTCAGTACAACAGTTAATTGATACGGCGATTACACAGGCGTTAAAAAATAAGGGGTTAAATTTAGGCGCGCCAGCGGAAAATAGTTTGCTGATTAAATATCATGTGTCACTAGAATCTGAAATGGATGATACTGCGCTAGCGATAAATTATGGTTTGGCACCGGGCTTGCGAGCTAATAGTGTCGCGACAAAAAAACATGAGCGTGGCACGTTAGTGGTCGATTTTATCGACCCTAAATTAAATAAAGTGGTATGGAGAGGCGCAATAGGTGTTTTTACGGGGATTGAAAGTACCCAGCAAGCCCGTCAGCAGCGTGTGAATATGTTATTAAGCGAATTATTTAAAGGCCTGCCTGCAAGTCACTAACGGTAAAACCAGCGTTAGCTTTCTACTATAGATGCACCCTGAATGGCATAGGCCGGTAATTTTTCTGGCGAAGGATAAACTTGAAGATACTTAATATTATCAACAGGGATATAAAGCAATGCGCCATTAGCCTCAACTGAGTGCTTTCATCCGTTTTTACCTATCATTTGAGTAGAATAAAAATATAACAGAAAAATGCTTTTTTGCCGTCGAACCCGTATTTTAATTATAAACTCATAGCATTGATAGAATTAACTGGATTCAAATAGCCTTTTTTGGTAGTTTGTGTACAGATATTTAAATGTAACAGGGGTTCAAAATTCATGCCTGAATTATTTTCAGATGACTGGGCAAAAAACTATAAAGAGATATGGAATAGCAATGATGGTATTGCGCATGAGTTAGGTCAATCTAACTTTAATTCCGTTGTTGCTTTTGGTGTTGATGGTGAAGAATCCCCTCGAGTTGTTTTAACCATCTCTAACGGTCAAATTATTTCTGCGGGCAGTCATAACAATGAATCGCTTAACTGGGATTTAAGAGCAAGCTTAGATGAATGGAGTTTATTGGTTACGAAACCACCAGGTTTAATGAAATTAGGCTTGGCTTATACTTCTCGAAAGCTGAAGTTTAAAAAGGGCGATTATGCGGTAATGATTAAAGACCCCGGCCTGTCCACCGCATTTGTAAAATGCTTTTCTTTAATGGGTAAGGCGCTAGCTTAATTAACATGCCTGTTGGTTACAGGTTTGCCATATACTCAAATTTCTGTTTTTTCAATTACTTAAAATTTTTAATATGATATTTAAGCTGGTTAAATTGTTTATCAGTGTGCGATGTCTCGTATCTTATTTTAATATATAAGCGACTAATCAAAAAAATAGAATCTTTAAAAGCAGGTAATTCACGGGCTGCTTTTTTTGCATAATCCATCGGTCCTTCGTGAGCTAGACGTATTACGCCTTTCGCGGCTAATTTTTTACAAAATTTTCGATAGAGTTTTGTAATCGGTTCTTGTTTGTTTTTACGATAAGGTTTAAATATAAATAAAGCTAAAATTAAGGCAATTGCGATAACACCTAAAACCATAAATAATATCTTATCTGATAAAGCTATTTTTTTATTAAATAGTTTTTCCAAAAATTGTTGTTGCAATTTATTATTATAGCCAACTATCCATTGCATCCATTGGTTATCAATAACATCCCAATACAATAAAATATCTTTAATTAAACCCGTATTAATTTGCATGTGAAAAGGTCGAGTTTCATTTGAGTCGAGAGCTTCATTGAGGTTTTGCTCAACCCGTTCAGGAGCGACTGCTGCGGTTGGATCAATACGTACCCAGCCTTTATCTTTAAGCCAAACTTCTGTCCAAGCATGTGCATTGCTATTGCGCACCGCAAGAACATTATTAAGGGGATTTATTGCGCCACCTTGAAAACCTAAAACGACACGAGCCGGTATACCTGCAGCTCGCATAAGTAAAGCAAAGCTACTTGCATAATGCTCACAAAATCCCCGCTTGGTTTGAAATAAAAATTGATCGACAGCATTAAATCCAAGCGTTAACGGCGGCTTTAAAGTGTAATAAAAATTTTGATGAGTGAAATTTTGTAATACATGATTGATTATTTCTTCATTTGAATTGTATTGTTGTGCAAGTTTTTTACCCAACTTTATTGTTTCAGGATTTGTATTTAATGGAATTTTAAGCCCCGCACTTTTTTCCCATGGTGTAATAGAATCGGTAGAATAATATTGCAGTGAAGAAGAAATAGTGTATTGATAAAGCCCCGTAATAGTTTGCTGGCTACGTAATGTAAAGTTATTGGTGTAAATAATATTGTTTGGAATAGTTGATGGTAAATCCAATGCATATAACCAATTTTTATAATGGGGTTGCATGGTTATGGTGTAACGGGCAGTCGTGTTTTTTATAGTATAAAAATGGGATATAGGTGATGGGTTAGTGTTGCCTTTTTCCCATGTGTTGCCATCAAAATACCAAAGCACTAATGCGCGCCAATACAATGTGTTTTGCGCGGGTATCGCAGTATCAAATTTAACACGAAAGGCCATTTCGTTAGATTGTATTAGCTCGGAAATATTTCCTGGTGACATGCTATCACTTAAGCCTGTTTTCGCCGATCTTTTTTCATTAGGTAACTGCCAGAGAGGGCCGGATATTCGAGGGAAAAAAACAAACAAAATAATCATTAAGGGTAGAGATTGAAGTAATAATTTAGTAGAAAATTTGAGTTTAAATGTAAAGTTAATCGGTGCCGAATCTTGGTTTATTGTTAGCATGCTAATGATTAATATCAGTACAGAAAATAACATAAAAATAATGGTTGGAATGCTTTGAGAAAATAAAAAATTCGTTACAATAATAAAAAAACTTAAACAGATTAAAAACATATAATCGCGTCGTGATAAACTCTCATGGAGCTTTAGCGCAAGTAATATAGATAAAATAGTTGAGCCAGCGGTTTGCCCAAAGACCGTGCCAAACTGTAAAAACACACCAATGAATGAGGCAAGGCCGATAATAAAAATCAACCATTTGGGGGCTAGCCTAGCAGTTTTTTTTATAGCAATGAGCCGCCATAAAAATAAAATAACAATAAGTAATGTTGTCCAAATGGGAAAACGACTTAAATGTGGCGACATAACCAAAGATAAAGATATGACTACCCAAAACACAGGTGCTTGAATCAGTTGCCGCCATAAATACGGATTAAATTTTATGCTATGCATGGCCAAATAATGCCAGCGATTTTAAGCAGTTTTGCTTATGCTGAAGGCCACTAGATGGTGGGATAGTTGTTTCAGGAATTTGTAAACCATAAATAATATTTTTGTCATGGGCATCTAAAACCATGCGGCATAATATTGATAAGCGATGTTCAATATCAAGCGTTTCATTAGTGTGTGACCAGTTAATCCATATTTTTTTTGCACAATCATTGGTGAAAATTTTTGTTTGTAAACTACCGGTTTTTGCTATTGCTTTCCAAGCCATGTGATTGGGTAAATCGCCGTCTTGATATTGTCGAATACCCGCAAAGTCATCGACACCTTGTTGATGGCTATTATTAAATCCTTGCCCCTGATTATTTTCGAACTGTAATGCATGATGATGTGTATCTGGTGCGGGATAAACTAGGCATTGGCTATCAAGTTTTAGCCAACTCCATGCATGAAATAATCCCATTGGAAATTCTGAAAAAAGTTTGATTCGACCAATAGAAACATAACCGCGATGAGGTGCGTTAAGTTGTAATTTACAGTTTGTTTCTAAGCCATTAATAATATGCGCGGTGGTTGTTTTTTCTGAACCGGAAAGCAGTTTTATATTGGGGCTTATTTTATTATTTTTAGAAGAAAGATAGATGGGAAATTTTATTGTTTGGCCAGCGAAAACTGGCTCTGCTCGACCGGCTTTAATATTAAGTTGATTAATGTTTTGATGAGTATAAATCATGCTCAAAAAGCCCATTGATCCCAGCAAAAAAGACAGCATAAACCCTAAGCTGTTTTCGTAATTAATTGAGCCGGTTAATGTAAGCAGTAAAACTATTAAATAGGTCATGCCAGAGCGTGTGGGTAAAATATATAACTGCCGACGATTAATGGTTATTTCTTGGCATGCAGCGGGTTGACGTTTATTGACTAAGCGTAAAATGAGAGGTTCTATAAATGCCGGCATTATGAATGTCTTTTTATATGGATAAATTTTTTCGGTGTAATCATACCGGCACCTGTTTAATTAACAGGTCAATCAACTCATCAATATTTTTATCTAAGTGCTCAGGATGAATTTGTAAACGATGCGCTGCAACGCAGGGCAATACTTGTTGAACATCTTCGGGTAACACGTGGTCGCGCCCTTGTAAAAATGCCCAAGCTCGCGCGCAACGTTGCAAGGCAAGCCCTGCGCGGGGAGATAGCCCGCTAATAAACCAAGGCGATAAGCGGCTACTGCGAATGAGTAATAATACATAATCTAATAGGGCGGGGGACATGTGTATCTTTTCTACAGCTAATTGTAATTCAAGCAGTTGATGGGGGGTGATGACGGGGGCGAGTTGTTGAATCATCTGCTGGCGATTATTGCCTTTTAATAATTCCATTTCAGCTTGTTGGTTAGGGTAGCCAATATTTATGCGCATTAAAAAACGGTCGAGTTGAGATTCGGGTAATGGAAATGTACCAACTTGTTCAGACGGGTTTTGAGTCGCAATAACAAAAAAAGGCTGTGGTAATTTACGGGTAATACCATCTTGAGTAACTTGTTTTTCTTCCATCGCCTCTAGTAGCGCACTTTGTGTTTTGGGTGTAGAGCGATTAATTTCATCGGCAAGTAATACTTGGCTAAAGATGGGGCCCTGATGAAAATTAAAGCTTTGCTTTTGGGTATCAAAAATTGAAACCCCTAATACATCGGAGGGGAGCAAATCACTGGTAAATTGAATGCGCCGAAAATCTAACCCAAAGACTTTAGCTAAAGTGAGAGACAGTGTGGTTTTTCCGACCCCAGGTAAGTCTTCAATTAATAAATGACCGCTGGCCAGTAAACAACTAAGAGCGAGTTGTATCTGCTTGTTTTTGCCTAAAATAATTGAGCTGATGGCTGCACTAGTTTGGCTAAGTAAATGTTGATATTGTTCAGGTGATAGGCTTAGCGTGGTGGGCATGAATAGTCTCTAGGTAAATGGTTAATTTATTAATAATAGCTTATTGAATGTATGGGTTTCAGCATAATTCAATTTTTATCATGTTGTGAGGTGAAATAGGTGTTTAATTCAAAACAACAACTATACTCTTATGATTATAATGTTTATAAAAATAACTTAAAAATCAGTGTCTATTCAAACCACAATTAATGAATCTGCTCTAGGTATTCCGGCTATCCCCGCGCTTGCAATTGACGTTCTGCAATGGGCTAACGCCGAAGATATGAAAATAGCAGTGGAGCTAGTGGTTAAAAAATACCCACCTTTCTTTCAGCGCTTACTTAATATTATCAATTCAAATCACGTACCACTAAGTACAAAAATGGATAGCATTAATCAAGCTATACAATGTATAGGTCTTGAACGTGTTACCTCGCTTGCACTTATTCAAATTATTTATCGAACCTTTAATCAATATAAAATTATGGGTGTTGATCGGCAGGCTTTTTGGCAAGATTCATTACGCCGAGCCGTTAGTGCAAAAATGCTAGGAGAAATAATTGGGCTGGATGCAGGATTGTGTTTTAACGCGGGTTTTCTTCAGGATATTGGATTTCTTTTGCTATTTTTAGAACAGCCTAAAAAAGGTGTTCTTTGGTCTGAGTTTTATAAGCGCGAACCACAGGCTCGCTTAAGTATGGAAAAAAATATTTTCAATGCGCAGCATGACCAACAATCTAATTTATTTTTACAGGCGTGGAATATATTTCCAGAAATTCAAAAGCCACTAGCTATCCATCACGCTGGTAATAATCATTCACAATATAATGAAATGAATGAGCTAGATCAGCAACTCGCTAATGTGCTGCATTGTGCTGATTGGATGGCTGCTGTTTATAGTGCTGATGATAAAAGTTATGTGCTAGAACAAACTCGAAAAATATTAATTAATGATTTTCAAATGGAGGCCTATAGAACAGAAAGTTTGCTCACATCCATGTCTGATGAAGTTAATAATAATGCAGCTATATTAGGTATTGATATAAAAGAAAGTGTCGCCTTTTCACAGATTTTATATGAAGCCAATATTCGTTTAAATGAAGATAATGTTAATTTTCAAGAACTCGCTTCACGCTTAGAGCAAGCACTTGATGAACGCGATAAATTAGCAGAAGAATTAAATCGAGATTTAAATTTAGCCAGAAAAATACAGCAAAGTTTATTGCCTGAAAAACCCAGTGACGATTATCTTGTAAATGGTATTAATATCTCAGCAAAAATATTATCGGGTGATTTTTATGATTTCTTTGAACTTAACAATGGCGATATTTATTTTAACTTAGGAGATGTGTCGGGAAAAGGCGTGAATGCCGCATTACTAATGGCAAAAACCAGTAGCTTATTTAGATGTTTAGGAAAGCGTATTAATGACCCAGGAAAATTGTTATATGAAGTCAATAACGAATTATGTGAAACCTCAATTCATGGCATGTTTGTTACAATGGTGGCGGGAATATATTCACCCGCTACAGATGAAATACGACTGGTTAATGCGGGTAACCCCCCCGCATTATTGTTTTTAGAAAATGGTATTTGCCAAGAATTTGAAGCCACAGCGCCACCACTCGGGGTAATGCCAAATACGATTTATACCGAATATACAATTAAACTTAATAATAGCAGTTTATATTTATATTCAGATGGTGTAACCGAAGGTTATATTGATGAAAAAACAATGCTGGGATTAAGCGGTTTATTTAAAATGGTTGCATTAATGGATAAGAAAAAATCAGCTGCTGAACGATTAAAAAATATTGTAAATAAAGTGACTCATTCAAATATGTTATTAAGAGATGATGTAACCTTGTTGTTGATAGAAAATGTGAATAAAAATGATTAAGTTAGAAAGAATACATTTTTTATCAAATGCAGAAATGTTAAGCCCATTGCGAAGCTTTATACGTGAGTTAGCTAATCAGCATGCATGGTGCAAAGAAAATATGAATGATATTTTGATGGCGGTAAATGAAGCTTGCATGAATATTATTCAACATGCGTATAAAAAAGGTGATGAAGAAATAGTTATCGAGTTTTGGAAAGATAAGCAAGAAATTGTAATAAAAATATTTGATTTTTCAGATTGTGTGGAAATTGAAAATATTAAATCAAGAGATTTAAGCGATGTTCGGCCTGGCGGGTTGGGAGTGCATTTTATTTATCAATCTATGGATAGTGTTGAATATAAAAACAACTCATCAAAAATTGGCAATGTTCTTAGCATGCGTAAAAAATTAAATTTTAATTAATATTTATTAATAAGGAAGACGAAAAAATATCATCACAAATATGTAGGTAATATAAAAATGAAATATCCAACATCAAAACATTTAGATTATTCGGTTATTAGCTTAACCGGTGAAATAGATTTAAATGAATCACCTAATGTTAGAAAGCAAATTTTAAACTATATAAATAACGATACAGCATTATTGGTTGATTTATCAAAGGTTGAATATATTGATAGTTCAGGCGTGGCAAGTTTGGTGGAAGGCTTGCAAACGGCACGCGCTAAAAATATAAATTTTTTTCTCGTTGGTGTGAGTGATTCTGTCATGCAAGTGTTGCAATTAGCTAGGCTAGATAGTGTATTCACTATTTATGATTCTTTAAATGATATTGAATAATTTAAAATAATGAAACAAAAAATAGAAAAAATTGGGCAATTGAGCATCTCAGCTATTGAAGAGTTGGGCTATGCCATTATGTTATTTGCCGAGTCTATATATTGGTTATTGTTTGGTCACATACACAAACAACCCGTCGCTTGGCATTTGATTTTTTCACAAGCGGTACAAATTGGTGTGACCGCAACACCCATTGTAATCGTGTTATGTTTTTCAGTTGGCATGATGTTGGCGATGCAGGGCCTTGAAACGCTTAAACCCTATGGCGCACAAGCGCAGGTTGTCACCGGTATTGCGATTGCGGTGGTGCGTGAGTTTGGCGCTTTAATTACCGGTATTATTGTTGCGGGTCGATCTGGCTCTGCCATTGCCGCACGCATTGGCACCATGAAAGAATCACAGGAAGTTGATGCGCTACAGGTAATTGGTATTAACCCAGTTCGTTATCTTGCGGCACCCGCGTTGCTTGCCATGTTAGTTGCCATGCCGGTATTAACAATTATTGGCGATTTAATGGGCATGTTAGGGGGGGCGGTTTATACCTTGTATGAATTAGGCATGCCATTTACGGTATATATGAGTCGCAGCTTTGATGCGATTAGTGTGTTTGATTTATTGCAGGGTTTATTTAAAAGTATTATTTTTGCAATATTAATTGTCATCGTGAGTGTGCTTAATGGGTTTCAAGTTAAGGGTGGTGCCGAAGGGGTTGGCTTGGCAACTACGCGTGCAGTGGTTATGTCCATTAGTGCTATTGTTGTGGCAGATATGATTTTCACCTTATTTTTAACTAGACTTTAAATATGAAAATTTCAAATAGTGAAAACATCATTCAAGTTGAAAATTTAATTACGCATTATGGCAGTAAAAAAATATTAAGTAGTGTAAACCTAAATGTAAAAAAAGGTGAGATCATGGTCATAATGGGAGGCAGTGGTTCAGGTAAAAGTACACTACTGCGCTACCTTTTGGGTTTAAATAAACCCACATCTGGAAAAATAAAATTATTGGGTAAAGACATCACTAAAATGAGTGATAATCAACTTCACCAAATGAAGAGAAAAATCGGTGTATCATTTCAAGGTGGTGCATTATTTGGGTCATTAAGCGTATCTGAAAATATTCAATTACCTTTGCGTGAACATGCTAAGTTAGATGCGAATACCATGCGTATTATGAGCCAAATGAAATTGGAAGTAGTTAATTTGGCAGGCTTTGAAGATTTAATGCCGTCGCAATTATCCGGCGGCATGATTAAACGTGCTGCGCTTGCTAGAGCGATTATTTTAGATCCGCCTTTATTGTTTTTTGATGAGCCATCAGCCGGCTTAGACCCTGTGGTTTCTGCAGAATTAGATGAATTAATTTTACGTTTAAGAGATGCCATGGGAATGACCATTGTTGTGGTTACCCATGAGCTAGATAGTGCATTTAAAATTGCAGATAGAATGACTATTTTAGACAGAGGAAAAATTTTACTCTGCGGTACAGTAGATGAAGTTAAAAATAGTGATAATGAGCGGGTTTATAATTTATTAAATAGAAAGCCTCGTCGAGATAGAGTAGATGTTGATGAATATTTACAAAGATTAACGGGCAAGAGCCTTAATTTAGAGGCAAAAAAAGTTTCGCCTTAAATGCTTCTGTTGGAGATTCGCAGACTTAATATTTTTATATTAACGAATAATACTGAAAATTTTATGAAAAAAGAAAATGTAAATTATTTTATGGTAGGCATATTTGTATTGCTAGGTTTTATTTTATTGCTTGCTATGTTATTTAAAATTACCGGCGGGCAATCAGATTCAGATGAATATTTTGTTGAATTTGATAATGTTACAGGAATAAAAGATGGCATTGTTGTGACTTATGGCGGTTATGCAATTGGTTCAGTGAATGGTGTCGAACCTATTTTCAACGATGGAAAAACAGTTTATAAATTAAGTTTATTAGTGAAGTCGGGTTGGAAAATTCCGGTTGATAGCAGGGCGCAAATTGTAATGCCGGCGGTTATTTCAGATAAACAAATTGAAATTACGCAAGGTACTTCACAGCAATATTTAGTGCCCGGTGAAATTTTAAAAAGTGCCGAGGCGGTAGATATAATGGAATTAGTTGATTCCATTGCCTCGCAGTTAAATGAGTTTATTCCCCATTCGACTCAAAATATAAATAAATTATTGGTTAAGCTAAATTCGTCTGCAGATAAAGTAGCATTAGTCTTATCAGATAAAAATGTGCAACATTTAAATAATGTCTTTAAACATGCAGATTCTTCAGGTGAGAGTTTGGCAAAATTAGCGGCTGGCTTTACCCGTATTAATAAACAACTAGATAGTATTTTAAATAGAACCGATTTAATTTTAAATGACAATAGTGAAGATATTCGTTATACCGTGATAGAGCTTAAAAAATCGATTGATGTTGTATCGGGCCGCATAGAATCGGTTATGTATAATTTAGATGCCACCAGTCAAAACATGAATGAATTTAGTCGTGAGTTGCGTAATAATCCAGGGGTGGTATTAGGTAGTAAACCACCGGCTGATGCACACGGAAATAAATAAGGAATATAAATGTTGCGCTTAATTTTTATAACATTGTTAATGAGCAGTTTACTTGCCTGTAGTTTAGGTAGTGGCCCAGCGCCGCAGGATCATTTTTACAAACTACCCGAAGTCGTGCTTGATGCACACGCTACGCCTATGTTTGATGAGCTGGTTATTAAGCCGGTTAAATCATCGGGCTTATACCATGAGCGGGCGATTTTATTTATTGAAAGCGATAAGCCATTAGAGTTACAGCGTTATCATTATCATTTTTGGTCAACCACTCCCGCGCATCTAGTTCATAATGCGTTATATGAAGGCTTGCAATCGAGTAATATTGGCAAGCATATTTCCCGCGATTTATCGCCGGTGCGAGCTGATTTTATTATTGATAGTCGCATTGTACATTTTGAGCGCATAATAAAAAATCAGCAGGCAAGTATAAAGGTAGCCTTGGAAATATCAGTGCGCGAAGGCGGCGTGGCCGGTGTAGCGTGGAGCAAACGCTATCGCGTGAGTAAAGATTTAGCCACCACCGATATGCATTCATCCGCACAGGCATTTGGCGATGCATTAAAAACCATTGCCGCACAGTTGGTTGCCGATTTAATGGGTAATAATAAAACCTAATCTAGTCTAAAGAAAATCACCTTACTGCCGATACCCTAATTGAAATTTTTTAAATTTGTATTGAGCAGGGTCTCCCTATGTATATGTCTTATCACCAAGCGGTTGAGCAGCAGGGTGTATATCATCAGTTTAACGGTTTAATTTTTGGCGATATTAGCTTTGGATTTTTACCGGCATTTAAAAATTTAAAAGATCAGCAGGTGCATTTGTCGAGAGATCAAAATGGAGACATTGCGATTATGCATTTGTTTGACGGCCTGCCAGAGTGCTGGATAAAAGAAAAAGATGAGAAGGGTGTGCCGTTAACCCTAAAATCTGAAATTATTGCTGGATTTATGCGCAATGCTGAGTTTTATACCTTGAGTGAAATTGTGAATACGATTCGAGATAGTTGAATATTGTTGTTTGTTGTAGGAGGCAGCTAAAGCTACCTCTTACAGCGGAAATATTAATCGTTATAACGATAACCCAACGCTAATCATTTTTCCCCATTCCTGTAACTCACGCAAAATCTGTTTTTTATTATCATTTAGTTCGGTGTTGTTTAATTGTTCATTTAATATTTTTTGATATTCTGAAAAATTAATAGACTTATTACCAATGTGCGTAAATTTATCAGCTCGGTAGGCATTCCATTTTTTCCGTTCTGCATCATTCAAACTTTCAGGATAGTTACGTGCGCGATATCGAAATAACATTTCGGGAATACGTTCATCCTGAAAATTTAAACTGGCCTTAGCTAATTCATCGGCACTTAAGTCACGCAATTGCGCCATGCGATTTTTATCGTCGGGGCTAAAAAAGCCACCACCGTATAAATTTTTATCGGGGTCGGTTTCTGCTTCAAAAATATTGTGGCTGAACACTTTATGTAATTTTTTATTTAAGTTGGGTATGGCTTTTAACGCGTTTAAATGTGTTGAACATTGTTGCAAGTTAATGTCGGTGCGTTTAGTTGAGGCTTCATCTAAAGTATTCATTGGCGCAACAACGGGGCACTTATTAATATGAATGGTTTTTAGGGGAATGCGCTCAACACCTTCGGGCAATTGATCTCTTGGGGTGTAAAGTCGTTCTATTATTTGCTCGGCAGAGAGTTGTTTTAAATCGTCGGGGGAGTAACGTAAATCGAAAACAATAATGCCATTTTTATTGTTGGGATGTTGCATTAACGGGTAAATTGCCGTGGTGTTACAGATGGTGCTGGGGTACATGCCGGAGGTGTGCAATAGCATGCTGGGATTTAATAAATTCAGCATTTTTGAAACTGGTTGTTTGGCCTTGTTGGCAAATACAAAATCAAATAACTTAGGCTGTTTATCTTTAATTAATTTGGCAACCGCAATGGTGGCATGTACATCAGAGAGTGCATCATGCGCCGCTTCATGGCTAATGCCATTGGCTTTAGTAATGAGTTCGAGTCGGTTGCTGGCAATGCCCTCATCATCCACTGGCCATTCAATGCCATCTGGGCGCAAGGCGCGAGTGATTCTAACTAAGTCAATAATATCCCAGCGTGAGCAACCGTTTTGCCATTCGCGGGCATAGGGGTCGAAAAAATTTCGATACAAACTATAACGAGTAAATTCATCATCAAAGCGAATGCTATTAAAGCCAACAACGCAAGTGTTGGGGGTGGCAAATTGTTGTTCGATGCGAGCAATAAATTCGGCTTCGATTAAGCCATCGGTAAAGGTTTTTTGTGGCGTAATGCCGGTGATTAAACAGGCTTCGGGGTTGGGCAGAATATCGTCGCTAGCCTTGCAAAAAATATCGATGGGTTCATCAATAATATTAAAGTTTAAATCGGTGCGGATGCCGGCAAATTGGGCAATGCGATCGTTGCGCGGATTAATGCCAAAGGTTTCGTAGTCGTACCAGTAGAAGCTGGGAGAATTCATAAAATGTATTTGCCAGATTAAGTTGGCAGAATTTTGAAGGGATTAATTTAATGTGTCAAATATATTGAGCTGAAGTCGGTTATGAATTGGCGTAATGGTGTGAGTTATCTTTTATTAATATTACAAGGTGCGAATTCATTCGCACCTTGTAATATTTGCAATCAATAGTCGTTAATCTTCAGGTGACTTTTGAAAAATCTGTTTTCTAAACATGCAGGCAAACCAAAAGCCAACGGTGTAAACCACTCCAGCAATGGCAGTCCAACCTAAAATACTTTCGGTAGATTGCCGCGCCTGTATTCCGTCATAAGAGCCGGTGATAATAAAGTAGGTTGCGGTGATGGTGATAATTAGCCCAATTAGCATATTGAGCCTGAAGATGCGTTTAAATTTATTTAAGAGGGAATCAGACATAATTCGAAGTACTCCGGTAATTAACCTGATAGTTAACAGCGTTATTATCGGGCTAGGCATTAATTTTGTATTGTCGAATATACTAATATTTAGTATTGCTTACCTTGACTCAAATCAATTATGGCGACTTAATATTTAAACTGAGCAACCAGTTTTTGTATTTCACCGGCTAAATGCTCCAGTTCCTGACTGGCGCTAGCTAACTGATTAGAGGCCACCGCATTTTCATCGGCAACTTGGCTAATAATAACCACATTTTGATTAATCTCTTCAGATACTGCACTCTGCTCTTCGGAGGCGGTGGCAATTTGAATATTCATATTGGAAATAGTGGCGACTGAATTGGTAATTCCATCTAAGGCGCTGCCCGCATTAGAGGCATTTTTCACACTGTCTTGGGCCTTTTCCTGCCCCTGTTTGATAACATCCACCGCCGCGTGTGCCTGCACTTGTAAAGAATCAATCATGGTTTCTATTTCGGTAGTGGATTGCTGGGTGCGGCTAGCAAGGGTGCGCACTTCATCGGCAACTACGGCAAACCCACGGCCTTGCTCACCCGCACGGGCGGCTTCAATGGCAGCATTTAAGGCAAGTAAATTAGTTTGCTCGGCAATGCCTTTAATTACATCTAAAACCGTGCCGATGGATTCCGTGTCCTGTGAAAGTTTACTAATAACATTTACACCGGTTTCTATTTCAGAGGCGAGTGCATTGATAGATGAAACAGTGTCACTTACTACGGTTTGGCCTAACTTAGCATTTTCATCTGCCTGTTGTGCAGAGTCTGCCGCTAAATTGGCATTGGATGCCACCTCTTGAATAGTGGCGGTCATTTCGGTTACCGCCGCAGCCACTTGCTCGGTTTGCTGGCGTTGCTGTTGTGAGCCGCTTTGAGTTTGGTCAACAATACCGCCCACATCTTTAACAACCGTCGATAAATTTTCTACACTACCGGCTAATTCGGACACCAAAGCCTGCACTTTAACGGCAAATTTATTAAAGCCACGTGCCATTTGGGCAATTTCTGAATTACCATTTTCGTCTAATCGCTGAGTTAAATCACCTTCGCCATCGGCCAAGTCTTCCATTGCATGCACGGCTTCATTAATTGGCATAGTGATCATGCGCGAAATTAAAAAGGCGACAATGACACCGGTGACTAAACCAATGCTCATACCGAAAGTGACTTTATTGCCGGCGGAGGAGGCTTGATTTTGTAGTGCGTTACTGGTTTCGGTGATTGATGTTTTTAGTGTATTTACCAACGAGCCTAAATCTTTTTCAATATTTAAAAGTAATGGGCCAATTTCTGTTTTAACTAAGTAAATATCAGTTCGATATTTATCGGTGGAATGTATACCGACGGCTTCATTTATTTGTTTAAAATATTTCTTATTTAGTTTAATAAACGGGCCTATCACATCGGATTGTTCGAACGTGTACATGTCGCTATTATCTTTCAAGTAGTCGAGTTTTGTTTCAATGACGCTATTAAACGTTTTTATATTTTCAAGGCTTTCGCCACCTCTAAAGGCTAGGTAAGTGCGTAGCTCGCTGGCTAATTGTATATTGTAATAGCGCAAGTCATACAGTGCTTGGCGAAATTCATCTCGGCTTCCATTTTCACTGTCTTCTTCGTAATCTGAATCGATCATCTGGCTGGTGATGGTTTGTAATTGCTGCAGGCTTGGGTTAAGTTTTTCAGCTGCCAAGCGTTGTGCCGGAATATTATCACTTATATTTCCCACCAAATTAACCATGCGATCGCGGTAATTAGAAAGTGTTAGGATATTTTTTTTCACTCGCTGGGCGATGGCGCTATATTCTTTGTTGTTACTTACAAAACCTAACTCGGAAAGAGTTTTAGATTCTTGTATGGCCAAATCGAGGTAAGAGAAGTAGTCTTCTTTGTAGCTTGCTTCTTTAGTTAATAAATAAAACCCCAGCATTTTACTGGCGGTCTCCAATTTAGATTCAAGGTTTTGCGCAGATAAAACGACTGGCTGAATATCTTCAGTAACGTGGCTAATACCTTCATTTAAACGGCTGAATTGCCCCAGTGTACTAAGGGAAACAAAAATCAGAATAAATAAAATAAGCCCAAAGCCAAACCAGATGCGGTTACGAATAGAGGTGTTTTTAAAGATGTTATTTAAGTGGCAAGTTTCTAAAAACGAACGCATTTTTGCTCCAAACTATTAATTGTTTGTTTGTTATAGCCAATCCGTGAATGATTTCTTGCATGGCATAAATATATTTACACTAATATATAGCAGAGTTTTTGTAAAAAGCTGGTTTAAATTGTGGAGAGTAATGAGTTTAACTGGTGATATTTCGATAAATATCAGCAATTTTTAGCGGTAGCTGTTTTATATCGTCAATCACCACATAGCTGGCGCTGCCGTACATGGTTTTTAAATAGTCACGGCCTTCTTTATCAATGGTAATGCAAAATGGGTGTACACCTTGCTGGCGAGATTCGAGCAAAGCCATGCGGGTGTCTTCAATACCGTATTCGCCGCGGTAGCCGTCATAGTCTTCAGGTTTGCCATCGGAGAGAGTAATGAGGATTTTAGTTTTGGCTTCGATGTTTTCAAACATCTGATTAAAGTGGCGAATAAATACCCCGAGGCGAGTGTAATCTTGAGGTTTGATATTGGCGATGCGGCCTTTGGTTTTATCGTCGTACTCATCATCAAAAGTTTTTACCGGATACACTTCGCAGCGTTTGCGAGTGTTGCCGGTAAAACCGTAAATCGCGTAACGGTCGCCGAGGGTTTCGAGTGCTTCGCTTAATAACACTAACGATTCGCGCTCTGCATCGTTTATCCAGCCTTTGGTGGAACCGCTCATATCCACCATAAAAATCACCGCAATATTGCGCTCTTCTTTGTGCATTTTAGTGAATATGTTCTCCGACATTTCCAAACCGCTGGCCATGTCACCCCAGGCTTCTACTAAGGCATCGATATCGATGTCATCACCGTAGGGTTGTTTTTTTAAGGTTTTATCTTCGCCGCGTAAAATTTCAAAAGTGCGCCGTAGGTTTTTAATTAAGCCGGAATATTTAGCTACGGTTTCTTTTACAAAGGTGGTGCTACCGGCAGTGAGTTTAACTTCACGCAGGGCGCACCAGTTTTTCTTATAACGCTGGCGGCGAAAATCCCACTCTTTGTGCAAAAATGCGCCTTCTTCGTGATAGGTGCCCGCCCACATATTTTCATCGTTATTTTTTTCTGTTTCGGGAAGTATTTTATAATTGCCATCACCGGCAGCGACTAAATAATCATCGGGTATTTCACCTAAATCCTGAATAATAGAACTCATTAAACTTTCCACACCATCGGGTGGCTCTATCGATTGACCGTCCAGTTCGAGTTTATATGTAAAACCTTCTGGCATATTGGGGTCGGGTATTTCCTGTGCGCTAATTTCATGTCGCTCGGTTTCATTAAATTCACTGGCGGGTTTATCTTTCTTTTCTTCCAGTACATGCGCAATGGCTTGGCGGAATAAATCTTTTTCTTTTATTAAACGAATGTCGCGGCGCAATTCAACCTGTTCGGTTTGTAAACAACCAGTGTAATAATTTAAAGCGGGCGGGGTTAAATGATAAACGTCAGGTAATAGTTTTAAAATATCTTTAACGTGGCTATCGAGTGTTATCTGTTTTTCAATATTTAATTGTTTATCATTATGAATAATAATATCGCAAATTTTAGTGTGTTCACTCAGTTCGCATAAACGTTGCATTTGACGGTGAATGCCGGGTAATTCGTGTTTTATTTTATGGTCAAGTCGAATGGTTTCCAGCACATGAAACCACTGTTCAGCTTTTTTTGGGTTTTCATATTGTGTAAAAATATCGCTTAAGTTTTTATGCCAACTACCAAACCAGTTTTGTGCCCATAATAAAACCACCGTGCATTTATAGAGTTGAAAGTTATCCTCTTTCTCTGGATAGCGATTGACGATGCTGGGTAAAAAAATAGTTTCTGTATCGGTATAGGTATTTTTATCCGTTTCAATTTTTAAGCGTCGGCCATTTAAACCCACCACAAAATGTTCTAGCATATTGCAAACATCTTCAAATGAAATGCCGGTGAGTTTTTGGGTGGCGTTGTGGGCGATGGTTTCCAGTTCATCAAAAACTTCAACTGCACCGTATAAACCTTTGCTGTCGAATACATCGATGGCCTGATCGAGCCACAATTCAATGGTGTCGATTTCCATTAATGCCATGGCTTTTTGCATGCGATTGGCGAGTTGGTAGGCGAGGCCACTGTTGGTGTCGGCGGCTTTTTTTATGAGTTCGAGAATAGTGTCCTGAGTTTGAATATCAAATTGAGTTAGGTGCTGAATCACAGGCTCGCTAACTTCGACGAACATGTCGTCGAAGCGTTCTTCTATTTCTGTGAAGGTGAAGGGGGGTAAGCTCATTGATTTTTGATTAGTATGAAATGAATAAAATCAAAACAAAGACGAACTCAATTCATTAATTGCCGCCAACATTTCCGCATCATCCGTTAACGCCTGCGCAATAGAAGTATGGCAGGCATCCACCGGCGAAATACCCGCCGAAATTAATTTACCCGCATGCACCAACAACCGAGTGCTGGCGCCTTCTTCTAAACCGCTGCCCTTTAAGTTACGTGTCATCTGTGCAAATTTTACTAAACGCTCAGCTAGCGATTGTTCAATGCCCGCTTCGGTTTTTATAATGCGGGTTTCTAATTCCGCAGAGGGGTAGTCAAACTCCAGTGCCACAAATCGTTGGCGAGTACTTTGTTTTAAATCTTTTAAAACGCTTTGATAGCCGGGGTTATAAGAAATGGCTAAACAAAAATCGGCGGTGGCTTCCAGCACTTCGCCAACTTTTTCCATCGGTAATACGCGACGATCATCAGCAAGTGGGTGAATAACAACGGTGGTGTCTTTGCGAGCTTCGACAATTTCATCCAAATAACAAATGGCGCCGTGGCGCACCGAGCGTGCCAGTGGCCCGTCAATCCATTTTGTTTCGCCACCAGAAATTAAAAATCGCCCGACTAAATCTGAAGCGGTTAAATCATCGTGGCAGGAAACGGTGATAAGTGCTTTCTTTAAACGCCATGCTATATGTTCCATAAAACGAGTTTTGCCACAGCCGGTGGGGCCTTTGAGTAATATTGGAATTTTTTGTTTATAGGCAGCCAAAAAAATATCAATTTCAGAACCTATCGCTTCGTAATAGGGTTCTTTTTCGATGAAGTATTCTTCGGGTTTTAAGGATTTGGCAATGTCGTTCATTTTGGCTCCAGTACGGCGTGAGGGGGAGTCAGGCGATACTTCAGGTAATTGATAAATAGTTAATTTTTCGTTTCGTCCTGAATGTACAGTGAGCGCTTAAGAAATTCAATAGGTGGCCGATAAAGAGAGATACACCAAGAAAGTTAAATGACCAATCGATCTTTGCATAAGCTGACTTGTGCCCTGTTTTATAAGGGAAAACTCGAGTTAGGAGGAAAAATTATGGACACGCATTTTGATAGCCGTATAAAAGGTTTTGATTTACCTGGATTGAAAAGCCCTGAAAAAAACAATGAATATATCCCCAGCACTAATGGTGGATTGAATGATGTTAAAAAGTCGGTTGAGCTGCTCGAAAATCAATTAGGTAAAAGTTTAGCTGGCTTCAGTCCGGTCAATGAATTAAACCCAGCCAACTTTACCCCCACCGCCGTTGCCGATCGTATTTTAGGGTTTGTTGAAACTGCTATTGCACAACGAGCCGGCGGTGAGGTAGAAGCGCAAAGTATGTTGCAGCAGGCCAGAGAAGGAATCGCGCAGGGCTTTGCCGAAGCGCGGGACATATTAAGCGGCATGTCGACGATGACCGACAAAATTACTGAGCAGGTTGATAAAACGGAATCACTTATTTTTAAAGGTTTGAATGAATTACAAAATTCACTGGGTGGAGCAGCAGATAGTTCACCATCACCGCAACTTATTTCAGAAATCGGCTCATTATCCAGCCAGTTTAAACAAAGCAGCGAAGCCTCTATTCAAATTGTGACTCGCGATGGGGATAAAGTGGATGTGAGTTATTCTGCGCTGTTGGAGTTTTCAGAATCAAAAAATTATTCTGTTAATCAGCAGGGCGCAAGTGCCTCTTTTGAATCGTTAAATTTTTCATCCGCATCTTTTCAATTTAGTGTGCAGGGAAATTTAGATAAAGGCGAACAAAAAGCAATTAATGAATTATTAGAAAATGTGGGTGAACTCGCCAATGAATTTTTTAATGGCGATGTGCAGGCGGCATTTAATTCAGCAATGGAATTAGGTTTTGATAGCTCGGAGTTAAAAGGTTTTGCACTGGATTTTCAGCAGAGTACTTATGTTGAAGTGGTGCAAACTTATCAGCGTACTGAACAAATCAACCAGCCGGTTACTCGCGAGTTACCGGAAAGTTCAGTGCCGAATCCAACACCTGCGATTGATGTATTGTCACAATTGGAGCAGTTAATTGAGCAAACAAAACAAGCGGCTAAAATTGAAGCTCCACAGGATACGATTAAATCTTTGTTATCGGGAATGCTGAATTTAATGAATGAAGGAGTGAAGTCACCCCTGCAAGATTATATTAAAGATAATGTTGAGCATTTGTGATTTATAAATATATTGTAGGCGCGAGCTAAAGCTCGGACCTACAGAAAAATTATTTTTCAAATTGGCGCTTAAATTTACGAAGTCGATTCTGTAATAACAAAGCTCGCCAAATCACTAGCCTCATGCTGGTGATCATCCCCTAGCAAATCTTTTTGTAAAGCAGTTTCATCAATCGTCGCACCCAAATGTTTTACCACCGTGCGCATATCAATCTCTGCATTTTCAATGCACGAAGTCCCTCCAGGAGAAGGTGTCATATTAAAAATACCGCCAACACCACTATCAATTTTAGCTTCGCCCATTAATAACTCACCGCGATCTTTGTCGATTAACTGCGGGCGAATGCCGCCGACTTTATTGGCGAAAGTTAAGTCTTTTAATTTTAAGGATGGAATAATTTTTCGCACATCTTTTAAGAATAATATTTTTCGAATTATCGGAATTTCAAACAACATATTTTTAAACATGTAGTTTCGAATGTCTTTTACTTTTAATAAATCCCATAATACTTTTGCTACCCGCGAATCAAAACGAAACACCTGTAAAAAATCCGGTAGGGTTTTTAAGTTGTAGCGCTCTAAAATTGGCAGCACTAAAGCAGTGGGGCCAAAGCGGGTAGCACCGGGGACTAATACATCTGGGTCGCCGTGAATGGCGGCAAACGGTAGTGCATCATTTTGCACGGTATACACCTTGCCGTTTAAAACATGCGGGGTGAAATAGTAGCTGCCTGCAATTGGCAGTACCGAATAGTGGTGGCCGTAACCCATGTCGTGGGCGAGTTTTAAACTGTGGCCACCCGCACAAACGACTAAGGCTTTGGTGCGATAACACACGCCATTGGTTTCCACAATAAAGCCACCTTTGTCGAGTTTTATGTGATCTACATATTCGTTGTAATGCAAATCGATGGTTTTTTCTGGGTGGGCATCGGCTTCAATTTGCGCTTGGCGCACAAATGAGCGAGACAAGGCTTCGAAATTTACCGCCGTATATTCATCGGTGGAGCCGAGGGCAATAATTTCATCTTCGCGAAATTTATCATTGTTCATTGCTACATTGGGTTCAATGCGGGCAATGGTTTTTTTGTCCAGTAATTTTAAATGTGGATAATGCGGGCTAAATATTTCAAAGCGTTTTTTTAATAATTCACATTCTTTTTGGCCCACGCCCAGCACCATTTTTGAATATTTAAAAATAATGTGGTGAGCATCTGGTTGTGCCACGGCATAGTTACGTAACATATTGGCCGCGCGTTGCACTTTAAGGGCTTTGTCGAGGGTGTAGTTGGTTTCAATGTCGCCGCAGTGCAAAGTTTGGCTGTTATTGCTGGACAGGGAGTTCACCCGTGCGGGTGCGGCGTATTTTTCAATCACCCCAATGTGCTGAATATCGGTGTATTTGGTGGTGAGATAAAGTAAGGCGCTGCCGGAAACACCGGCGCCAATAATTAATAAGTCGTACTGATTGGGCATAGATAATCCAATAAATAATTTACGTTGATTTTAGCCTAATTCGAGAAGTTTTTTGGGGTAAAATGCGGTCTTTAAATAAAGAGTGGAAATAACATGGCGATTCAATGGTTCCCCGGCCATATGCACAAAGCGCGTAAAGAGGTTAAAAAAGTCATGCCTAAAATTGACTTGATAATCGAAGTGCTGGATGCGCGCATTCCCTATAGCTCCGAAAATCCATTAATTGCAGAGCTACGCGGTGAGAAGCCCTCTATTAAATTATTAAACAAAGCCGATTTGGCAGATGCTGAAATTACCCAGCTTTGGATCGATCATTTTCAAGAAGCTCGAAATATTAAAGCCTTGGCCGTAACCCAAGAACAGCCTGCAAAAATTAAACAAACCTTAAAATTATGTCGACAGTTTTTTCCCGATAGAAATGTGTCAGTTAAACCGATTCGGGTATTAATTATGGGGATTCCCAATGTCGGAAAATCCACCGTCATTAATACGCTGGCGGGGCGCTTTATTGCCAAGGTGGGTGATGAACCTGCCATCACCAAACGTCAGCAAAAAATTATTTTAGATAATGGTATTGAGCTAATGGATACGCCGGGATTTTTATGGCCCAAAATTCATAATGTTAATAGTGGTTATCGATTAGCCGTAACCGGTGCCATAAAAAGTACGGCGATGGAATATGATGATGTGGCATTGTTTGCGGCGGGCTATTTTTCTGAAATTTATCCGACATTATTAAAGCAGCGTTATAAATTAGATGATTTACCCAAAGGTGAAATGCAAGTACTAGAAAGTATTGCAAAAAAACGCGGTTGTTTGCAGGCGGGTGGAGTAATTAATTTGCATAAGGTTTCAGAAATTTTATTAAATGAATTTCGGGCAAAATTAATTGGGCCGATGAGTCTGGAAACACCGGCTATGATTCATGCGGAATTGGATGCGATGCGTTGTGAGGAAGATTAAAAGATTTAACGAAAATGGATGAGAATAAAAAATAAACACCGCTAATAACCGCGAATCATTTAAAAAATATATTAGTTTAATATAGGTGCGTTTGTTTGTAAGCCATATTATAAAAAATGGAATAAAGTACATTATTAATGCATCTCTAATTGATAAGCCCAATATTTTTATTTTGAATAGCGGCTTTAGAGTGGTCTTACATCAAGTGTAATTTGCATTGAACTGACGGTGTTTTAAATTTAACTACTCAATATATTAAGGATATTAATATGAGTAGAGGTGTGAAGATTTTTTTTAAATCCATTTTATTTCTGGTCTTATTTTTGGCTTTATTTATTGCGCTCACCAAATGGCCAGTATCTGCCGAACCCCATTCGAATATTGTTTTATCAACTAAAGAGCAGCCAAGTGACATCATTAGTGGCATTAATAAAATTGGTGTATTAGCTTATCGAGGCAAGGAACAAGCACGTAATCGCTGGACTGAAACGGCGCGTTATCTCTCCCAATCCATTGGCCAAACATTCGAAATTGTGCCACTAAATCTTGATGAAATAGATGCAGCAATAAATTCAGGGGGTTTGCATTTCACGCTAACCAATCCCGGTAACTACGTTAATCTCGAAGCTAAATTTGGTGCATCCCGAATTGCAACCATGCTAACCCGTCAACAAGGCCAAGCCCGAGTACGATTCGGTGCGGTTATTTTAACGCGCTCGCAAAATTTTGACATTCGTACATTAACTGATTTGCGTGGCAAAACATTTATGGCAGTTAGCCCCGTGGCATTTGGCGGTTTTCAAATGGCGTGGCGAGAATTAATTGATCAAGGGGTCGACCCGTTTAGTGACTTTGACGATTTACAGTTCGCAGGCTTTCCACAAGATAATATTATTTATGCGGTGCTTAATGGAAAGGTTGATGCCGCAACGGTACGCGCAGAAACGTTAATGCAGATGGTGGATGCGGGAAAAGTTAACTTAAATGATTTTAGAATTCTTAACCCACAAAATGAGAGTGTGAATTTATTACCACTGAGTACGCGCCTTTATCCCGAGTGGCCATTTGCGACATTGAAAAATACATCTCGTAAGTTGGCAACTCAGGTAGCACAGGCTTTATTGTCGATGCCGCAAAATCATTTAGCCGCTAAAGCATCGCGCACAGCCGGTTGGACTATACCGTTAGATTATTCGCCGGTACATCGTTTAATGGAAACGTTAAAAATTGGCCCTTATGAAGTGCTGCGTCAAACATCATTTATTTCAATGCTTCAACGTTATGCAATTTGGTTTGTGGCGGCTGCCTTATTATTGATATTGTTGATTGTGGTTAACGGTTATATTTCACGCACCAATCGAAAATTAAAATATACGCAAACTATTTTGCAAAATGAAATAGCCGAACGAAAACGTTCACAGCAAGCACTTTCAATATATAAAAATACTTTAGAAGATCAGGTTATTGAACGCACAGAAGATTTACATCAAACCAATCAAGCATTAGAAAAAAGCCGCATTGCGTTACGTGAGTTAGTTAGAATAACCAGTGCGCCAGATTTATCCCACGATGAAAAATTAGCTCGATTACTTGATGCGGGGCGCGAGTATTTTAATTTACCAGTAGCCGTATTAGCGAGCACAGAAAATGATGAGAATCGTATTTGTCGTATCTCTGGAGAGGCAAAATTAGCCACTGTTCGCAATGGCCCCATTAATAAAAGTTGCGTTGCACGCTTGCTTGAATACAACGGTGAGCCGTTAGATATTCCAGACTTAAGTTTGGATGAAAAAAATTGTGATTGCCAGCAAGAAGGTTGGAAAACCTATTTGGGTGCAGCGGTGATGGTGAATGATAAAATTCATTGTAGTCTTGAGTTTGCGGGGGTTAAAGCACGCAGTGAAGAATTTAGTCGTTGGGATCATGAGTTATTAAAAGTAATGGCGCAGTGGATTGGCGATGAAGTTGAGTTGCAAATGGCAGATGAAACTCAGCAACGGCATCAAGTTGAATTTGCCCGGGTTTCGCGCATGAGCACAATTGGTGAAATGGCAACTAATCTTGCCCACGAATTAAATCAGCCCTTAACCGGTGCCATAAATTACTGTAATGTTTGTTTGCGCATGCTTAAAGATGGCAATGCCGACTCTGAAAAAATCATACAAGGCATGAAAAATGCTGTTGAGGGAGCGACTATGGCTGCCGACATTATTCGACGTATTCGATTGTTTGTACAAAAAGGTGACACCCAACACAGCATGCTTAGTTTAAACCAAGCCGTGTTTAATGTAGTGACATTAGTTAAGCATGAAACGAGTCGTCATCAAATTAAAATGGAATTAAATTTAGATGATAATTTACCCGATGTTAAAGGCGACATGATTCAACTAGAGCAGGTTATTTTAAATTTTATTCGCAATGCAATGGACGCAATGGAATCGATAGAATCTGAAAAACGATTTTTTTGTATTCGTACTCAAGCAATAGATGAAAAAGTAATTTTAAGTGCGATTGATAGTGGCGAGGGAATAAGCATGGATAGCCTGCCAAATATATTCGATGCATTTTATACAACTAAAGAAGACGGCATGGGAATCGGATTATCAATAAGTCGCTCGATTATTGAATCACATCAGGGTGCAATTCGTGCGCAGACACTACCCGAAGGTGGTGCAAAGTTTGTTTTCGAGCTTCCCGCACAACAGGTAAACTAATTATGAATTCAGAAATCAATATGGAAAATAAATTGAAGAATGAAATTTCGCAAGTTGTAACACCTATCACTCATATTGTGGATGATGACCGGATGGCGAGAGAATCATTAAAATGGTTACTAGAATCTGCACATTTAGCGGTGCAAGAATTTCAATGCGGTAATGATTTTTTAAAACAGTTTAATAAAAAGGTGGCGGGCTGTGTTGTATTGGATGTGCGCATGCCAGATATTAATGGCATGGAATTATTTTCTCGTTTAAAAGAATATGGTGCAACTATTCCAGTGATTATTGTAACCGGACATGCGGATGTGGCAATGGCAGTGCGTGCCATGAAAGCGGGCGCATTTGATTTTGTTGAAAAACCATATAACGATGCCATCATGCTTGAGTTAATTCAAAATGCCATTAATTTTGATAAGAATAAACGTGAGCAGCAGAGTAAAATAGATAAAATTAAAAATCGTATTGATCATTTAACACCGCGCGAAACCGAAGTAATGAAATTTGTTTTAAGTGCAAAACAAAATAAAATTATTGCAGCTGAATTAGGCATTAGCATAAAAACCGTTGAGTTACACCGCGCTAATTTAATGAGCAAAATGAATGTGAACTCACCTACTGAGCTAGTGAGGTTGGCGATGCTGGCCGGAGTAGGCGGTGGCGAATAATTCATTCGCACAATTTTATGTAATAGAGATCTTTGCACGATAGAATCACAAGTAAAAATAGCTAAAATTTCACTGCTTTTCGTTAGAAAACTTGTCAATATCTAGATATTAACTGCGTTTCCTGCCTCAATCAGTAAAATTTTTGCGCATTTTTCTTTTGCGCCTCTATCGTGCAAAGGTCTCTAATAGTGTTAATGCTTTGAATAAATTCGAACCTACAAAAATAGAAATGCTTTTAAAAAATATCCCCCACTGGGGAAAACCCTAGTAAATTTCGGGTGCAACCCAGTTATAAAATTGATATTCCCCGCTTAGACTTCCCTGCGTACCACTCCGAAAACTATAAAATATGACAGGGGGGTCTAAAATGACTTCAACTATAAATAGAAAAAAATCTGTTTATCGAAGCGCTAGGTGTTTAGCTTCGGTATCGACGGTTTCTGTTTTGTTATCTACGTTAGCATTATCAATGGGCAGTGCATCACTTGCATTTGCACATAAAAAAGATGACAACAAAAAGAAAATTGTTTTTATTCACACCGGTGACTTTCACGGTGACTTAGATCCCCATGCAAATTTACGCGCGGGTTCATCAAAGTCTGAAGGTGGCCTTGCTCGAGTGGCAACGGTGGTGAAAAAAATTCGTCATAAAAATAAACGAAATTCCATTCATGTACACACCGGCGACACCATGGCTGGCAGTGCAATGGCATCGTTTACCCGCGGTGAAGCGTTAATAAATGTGGTTGATCAATTAGGTATAGATGCGTTTGCACCGGGTAATTGGGAGTTCTCATTTGGTATTTATCGCTACCTGCAATACTTCGGCACATACGGGGATATTCAACCGATAGTTGGGGATGATTGGAAAACCATGGCCGTGGGTATTCCGCCATTTGAGCAGGGTCATAAACAGACCTTTGGTAAACCCTTTCCCGATGATTACCGTTGGGGTGCGATTGCATCGAATGCATACATTAACGGCACCAATCCAGTTGAAGCGGGGGTGGTTAATAAGGGCACGGGGAATTTATTAACTCGGCCCTATAAAGTGATGACAGTTAACGGTGTGAAAGTCGGTATTTTTGGTTGCACCACTAATCGTGGGCCACAGGTAGTGAGTTCGGTTATAACCAAAGGCATTAGTTTTTCTAACTGTAAAGGTGAAGTGCGTTTTCCACAAAATCGTCCGATTGCTTGGAATGGCGATCATTTAAATCAAGATCCAGCAGATCCAACAAACGGTTTTCGGGTAGCACCTGAAATTCCTAAAATGATTAACATTTTACGCAATGAGCATAATGTAGATATTGTTGTCATGTTATCGGAAGCTGGTTTGGCCGAAAATGTTTTTAATGCTGAAAATTATAATGGCATAGATTTAATTTTCTCATCAGACATGCACGAAACCACAACCGTGCCAGTAGTGGCAACTCAACCGAGTGGCGCAAAAACCATTATTATGGAAGAGGGTGAAGATGCGGTGCAAGTGGGCGAGCTAGAAATTGAAATTAAAAATGGCAAGCTTAATAGTTGGGAATGGAAAGCGCATAAAATTAATAGCAAAGTGAAAGAAGATCATCGCATTGCCGATTTAATTAAACACATTAAAGCGCCTTACCAAAGCAAAGGTTTTGCACACGCTAAAAAGCATCTTGACCCGTGGTATTACACTAACCCGTATAACGATGCGACGTTAGATGATCCATTGGATACGGTAATTGGCTCAACAGATATTGAGTTATCGCGCAATCGTTATTCTAATGAATTTGATCCGGCTAATTTTATTATGCCCGCGGTTATTGAAGGCACCGGCCATAATTTATTAGTGGATGCATTTCGCGTAGTGAGCGGCGCACAAATTGGTGAGATTCGCGGTTTTCGATATACCAACACCATTGTGCCCGGCGACATTACATTGGGCGATTTATATCACTACATTCCGATTGGCCCACAAATCGCAAGAGCCGCCATTCCATCTACCCCATCTAATGATGACAAGGTGGGTAACTTAGATTGGCCGCGTAATTTACTGCAAAATATTGAGCTGGGTGGTAACAGCACAATGAATCCGTTGGTGACGCGTTGGTCTGGTGGTTGGGCATGGGATTACAGTGGTTTAACTTTAGATTTTGAGCCGTATGCGGCTAACTTTAATCCGGCAAATCATCCCAATGGTTCACGCGTGTCTAATGTTGTGTTGAGTGATGGCACAAAATTAGAAGATAATCCAACAGTGGTGTATGCGTCTTATTATTATGATGGTGATCCGAATCGCATTAATCGTAATCAAATTGTGCCCGGTGGTAAGTGCAAAAAACTTTTCCCCGGCGATGCAGATGCATTACGCAAATGTGTAGAATCTAAAACCCTGATTCTAGCGAAAAAGCCGGATGGTGCATTAGTGATGGTTAACCCCGTTGACTACAAAACGCTGCGCGCAAGTGGTGAAATTGAAGTGCTTGATGCGGTAGAAGTTGTGCGCCGTTACATTGAGTCCGATAGCATTACGGTTACCGATATGGCTGGCAATGTACTGAACTCGGCTACTGGCTTAGGCGGTAATTTGGAAGCAGCAGAAATGCCATTTCCGCGTTACAACTTGTTAGCGCCATTAGTTGATTCAACTATTGAGTTTGGCTTTCCTGCAATAGAACCATTACGAGGTGCACCACCGCAGGGCTTTGTTTATCCGGCTGGTTATATTTCGGGTGTTGCAGATGCGCCAGATGATGAAGGTAACTTTTAAGGGAGAAAAAGGTCAGCGTTAATTTTCATCCCCCCGATGAAAATGCAGAAAAGTTAATTTTTGTTATAAGCTGATTTATGTATAAGCCTGTTCACAGTTTGTGAGCAGGCTTTTTTGTTGGTGTAAAAATGTTATGCTAATTGAAATTTAATTTTAAAAGACAACTCAATATGAAAAAAATATTCATTGCATTTATTTGCTTGTATTTAAATATATCCTGTGCGGGAAATAACAATGCCCCAGCAGAAGATTTAACAACAATCAATACGCCAGAAGAATTAAATAATGCGTGTAAGAAAAAATCCATTAAATATTTTAAAGAAAAAAATAAAACACCCAATGATTGGACATCAGTGTGGCGGGTCGAAAAAAATATAATTGATGTTAAAGGTGAATGGAAAGTGGATGCTACAAAATATGTTGTGATATGCCGAATTAAACAAGGGTTAAAAGAAAAAGTGATGGTGATTTCAATAGAAGAAAAGAAAGCGTTTAAATGATTTCATATAACGGTTTGTTAACAAACAGGTGAAATAATAATGAGTAGGTGCGAATTCATTCGCACAGTTTTATGCAATAGTAGTAATGGTACGAATAAATTCGAACCTACAGAACAATAAATTAAACTGAGTATTTTTTATTTCAGACTCTGTGATATATGCATTTAAAAAATATAACGAGACATGATGTGAAAGTCAATAAAAATCCAAATGTAATTGTTGTTTTTAAACAGTATCCAAAAATGGCTCAAAAAAGGCTTCGCATTTTACGCCAACTTATTATCGATAGCGCATCACAAATTTCGAAAATTAAAGCAATGCAAGAAACGCTAAAGTGGAATGAGCCGGCATATATAGTAGAAGGCGGCAGCACGATTAGACTCGGCTGGAAAAAATCAGCGCCTAACCAATATGCAATATATTTTAATTGTAAAACAAAATTGGTGGATACGTTTAAAGAGATTTATAAAGATATATTTAAGTATGAAGGTAATCGAGCCATTGTTTTTGAAATGAACGATGAAGTTTGCGTTGAAGAATTAAAACACTGTATTGAATTAGCATTAACTTATCATGCTAGAAAAAACCTGCCGTTGCTTGGTGTGTAAAACTATTTATTTTGGGTCAGTAAAATAATACAAGTGACTTCTTCACGGTCATGGTAAAGATGTTTTATTTTAATTTTATACGTGCAATCAATAGAGTCTAATTCAGCGCGAATAAAGGCTTTGCATTCCATTACCATGTCATAACGTTTTTTCATTGGCAGTTTTAAATTAAAGGCGGCGTATTTGCAGTGCCCGCCAACTAACCAGCGGCTCATTAAGCGCGCAATGTGCATGGGGCGTTCCACCATATCGCACACTAACCAGTCGACGGTTTTTTCTGGCAGATATTTAAAACCGTCGGCTTTTATTTCGGTGACTAGGCCGCTATCCATTAAGGTTTTATCCATTGCGCCATTGTCGATAGCATTCACGCGAATGCCGCGATTCACTAACTGCCAAGTCCAGCCACCTGGGCAGGCACCTAAATCTACGGCGGTCATGCCATTTTGTAAAAAGCCTGTCTGTTGCTTTTCACTGAGCATGGTTTTAAAGGCTTCTTCAAGTTTTAAGGTTGAGCGGCTGGGGGCCATTTTGGGAAAGCGTAAGCGTTTAATCCCCATTGTTTCTGGCGAGCTATTTTTAATATGACTAACGCCAATATAAACCGCCGTCGAACTTAAAAAGAAACAATGTAATCGCCATTCACTTTTTTTATGAATTAAGTTTTTACGCTCAAGAGCAATGGTGAATGGTGTAGAAAACTTTTTACAAAAACTGCTGAGTTGTTTGCCTTCATTGGTGTCGGGTGTTTCTAGCACAAGGCTGTTAAAAGTTTGATTGATATTTTGAATTGCTGTGAGTAATGGTGTAATTCTATTGTCGGCGGGAAGTGTGTTAATAAACTCGCTAACAAAAATAGATTGTCTGGCAAATATCATATCGGCAAATCGAATCGATTGATTGAATGTGGCCAAGTCGACAGGTGTTACGGGGTAGAACCCGATAAAGCCGCTATCGGGTTTGGTTTTAATGTAACCCTGAATATTTTGAGATTGCGCCAATTGCATAATTTCAGCGGCGGATTCTTTTTCAAATCCGGGGCGACAATAGAGTAGGCAGCAAACAGGGTTCATAAAAATTTCACAGCGGGATAATTTGGCAGGGGATTATTCCATACTTTGGCGCAGGTTGAAAATTTAGGGGGGCAGTGTAATATCCACTCTCTATTTAATATTGTGAGTTTATGATGTCTGCGGAAGATGTAAAAAAATTAATTGAGAGCGGTGTAGAAGGCGCTGAGGCGATTATTAGCGGTGAAGGCTGCAACCTTGAAGCGGTGGTAATTAGCGATGTGTTTGAAGGTAAAACTATGCTAGCAGAACAGAAGCTGGTGTATGCTACGGTGAATCACTTGATTCAGACGGGTGAGTTGCATGCCTTGGGAATTAAGGCATTTACCAAAGCTGAATGGGCTGAGCAGAGTAAATGAACGTCTATCGCGGCCTAAAGATCGCTCCTACAGCATTTCACGAAGAATTTTGTAGAGCGAGCTTCAGCTCGCGAAGCTTAAAAAAACCTACTTCAAATCATCCGTTAAATGCGGCTTAATCGCCTCATACAATGCGGGATAAACCTTACTCGCCGCAGCCACCACATTGCCGGTTTCTAAATAATTACCCTCACCACTAAAGTCAGTCACAATGCCACCAGCTTCGCGCACCAGCAAAACACCCGCTGCCATATCCCACGAATTTAAACCAATTTCCCAAAAGCCATCTAAGCGACCGGCTGCCACATAAGCCAAATCTAAGGCGGCTGAACCCGCGCGGCGAATGCCCGCCGCCTGTGGATGAACGGCTTTAAATGTGGCCAGATAAGTATCTAAATGTTGTGGCTGCTTAAACGGAAAACCCGTGCCCAGCAATGCGCCTTTAATGCCTTTGTGGTCGGTAACTCGAAGGCGCTTGCCGTTTAATTGTGCGCCATCACCACGGGCGGCGGTGAACAGTTCATTTTTAATTGGGTCGAAAACCACCGCAACTTCCATGCGACCTTTGAGTTGCAAGCCAATCGAAACCGCATATTGTGGAAAGCCGTGCAAGAAATTGGTGGTGCCATCCAGTGGATCGATAATCCACGTGTAGTCGCTATCTTCGTTATGTGTGCCGCTTTCTTCTGCAATAATGCCGTGATCGGGGTAGGCCTTGTGAATCGCTTCAATAATCACTTCTTCGGCTTTGCGGTCTACTTGAGTCACAAAATCATTTTGCGCCTTAACTTCAATTTTAATGCGATCGAGCTTGTCGATACTGCGCAGAATAATATTTCCCGCATCACGAGCGGCGCCGGTGGCGATATTTAACATGGGGTGCATAGTTGACGATCTTCACAGCTGTTCGGAGGGCGCAGATAATAGCAGAATTCAGCACTAATTTCTTCTGAAATAGCTTTCCAGATGAATATTTAAACCGGTATGATAGCGACTTTTCCTAATGACAAATTTTTCATGTTAGATAATATCCGCATCGTTTTGGTTAATACCCATCATCCCGGCAATATTGGCTCGGCTGCCCGCGCCATGAAAAATATGGGCATTACCCGCTTGTATTTAGTTGATCCGAAAAATTTTCCCGCATTTGAAGCATCGCAACTGGCTTCATCCGCCACCGATATTCTTGAAAATGCAGTAGTGGTGGATACGCTGGGCGAAGCGCTAGAAGGCTGCAGTTTGGTGTGCGGCACCACCGCAAGATTACGCTCGGTAAAATGGCCGCAGGTAGATGGCCGTGAATGCGGAGAATTGATTCACACCGAAAGCGAGCAGCACGAAGTGGCATTGGTGTTTGGGCGTGAGCGCTCGGGGTTGTCGAACGATGAGTTGGAACAATGCCAAACGCTGGTAAATATCACCACCGGCGAAGCCTATAGCTCGTTAAATTTAGGCCAAGCGGTGCAGGTGTTGAGCTATGAAATATTAATGGCGAGCCGTTCTAATATTGCTAAACTGGCTGTTGAAGAGCCAGCCGATGCAAAAGACAGCCTTGCCACCAGCGATCAACTAGAAGGCATGTATAACCATTATATGGATGCGCTGAACGATTTGAATTTTTTCGGCAAGCGCAACCCAGAGCATATTATGCGTAAGCTGCGGTGCTTATATGGCAGAGCGCGGCCAACGTTGCGAGAGGTGCAGATATTGCGGGGGATACTCTCTTATGCGCAGGGGCGACGGACTCAGACGTTGGATAAATAACTAAAAGAGACCTTTGCACGATAGAATCACAAGTAAAAATGGCTAAAATCTCACTGCTTTTCGTTAGAAAACTTGTCAATATCTAGATATTAACTGCGTTTCCTGCCTCAATCAGTAAAATTTTAGCGCATTTTTCTTTATTTCTTTCTTCTTCAAAATTTTCCTAATCATTTTCTATAAACAGAAATTGCCAACCACACCCAAGCAACCAAAAAACACAGCCCCCCAAACGGTGTAACCATGCCCAGTGTTTTAATCTCGCTCAAGCTCAATGCATATAAACTACCGGAAAATAAAATAATCCCTGCCAGCATAATCCAGCCCGGTTTGGTTAAATTAATATCCAATGTTTTTGCCAGCAAACCAATAAGTATTAAACCCAAAGCGTGTGCCATTTGATAATCTACCGCGGTTTGCCAAATGCGTATTTCATATTCACCTAAATGTTGTTTTAAACCATGCGCTGCAAAAGCACCCAATGCCACTGCTAGAAATGCATTAATTGCACCAGCTATAATTATTTTTCTATACATTTTTCGTTGTGTTCCATAAAATTGAACACAAAGTATAACAGGAGAAATTAGATGCCATCATTTGATGTGGTTTCAGAAGTGGACACGCACGAGTTAAGCAATGCTATTGATCAGGCGGTGCGTGAAGTAAGCACACGTTTTGACCTTAAAGGCTCGAATGCAAAAATCGAATTAAAAGATTCGGTGATTAAGATTGAAGCCGAAAATGAATTTCAGTTAAAGCAAATTTCGCCGATTATTTATTCGAAATTAGGTAAACGCAATATTGATATTCGCAGCTTAGAAAAAGGCAAAGCTGAGCCGCGCGGTCAACGTGCTTATCAAGATATCACCGTAAAACAGGGTATAGAGAAAGAAGATGCTAAAAAAATTGTGAAGATGGTGAAGGAAATGAAAGTAAAAGTGCAAGCTGCAATTCAAGGTGAGCAGGTGCGTATTACCGGTAAAAAACGCGATGACTTGCAGCAGGTGATGGCACAGTTAAAAACCTCAGACAAACTAGAAATGGCACTACAGTTTAATAACTTCAGAGATTAAAAAATAGTTGTAGGAGCGAGCTTCAGCTCGCGATTTTTTTGGCAAATTTTTTTAGTCTAAATCCTTATCTAAAATCGCGATCTAAAGATCGCTCCTGCATAAATAATAAAATTTGTTATGAAAAAAATGCGTTTTTCTTTGAGTATTTCAGCGGAGCAATATCAGGCCTATTATCGTGGCTCGGCAAAATTTGTGTGGGTACAAACTGAAGACGGTCGCTCACTAAAATTTCCCGCTTCTGAATTACAACCGTTTATATTACATGATGGAATACAGGGGCGTTTTGAAATTGTGTTTAACAATCAGCATAAGCTAGTGAGTTTTAATAAGCTTAACTAAATTAATTCAGAACCGATATAAAACAACAAAGCAAATGCTGAGATTTTAGTTGATATAAACATCATAACGTGTGCCTTTGCTTTCATAACAAAGAGTAGGGGCACGGCCAATGGCTAATTGAGCAGCACCTTTTGGGCGTTTTACCACCACGCGTTTTTTGGCTTTTTGCAGTGCTGCTAATAATACGGCATCCGTATTTAAATCGTGGCCGAGTAATTTTTGCAGCATCTGCATATTTTTTTTAACCGCTGCAGATTTCTTTTTTTCGGGATACATCGGGTCGAGATAAATCACATCGGGTTTTTGTTCGTCTTCAATGGCAAGAATGTAATCCAGCGCATCCACGTTATGCAGTGTAAAGCCGTTGTCTATAATGTGTGAAAATTCAATATTCAAACTGCCGCGCTCAATTCCATCTTTAAGCAAAGCCGCCACAATGGGTGAACGCTCGATGAGTGTCACCGGACAACCCAAACACGCCAGCACATAACTATCTTTACCGAGGCCGGCGGTAGCATCCAGCACAGTTGGAATGGCTTTGCCCTGTTTAATGCCAACCGCTTTGGCGATGGTTTGGCCCTTGCCGCCACCGTATTTTTTGCGATGTCCTAGGCTGCCACCAATAAAATCAACACTTAGGTTCATTTTGGTTTTTAAATCGAGCAGCTCTAATTGCATTTCGGTAAAGTTTAAACTGAGCTCAGAGTGGGCTTTATGCAAAGGCTGGCAGGTGAAATTATGCGCTTGTGCAAATTGCTCTGCGGCGATTTTTTGTGCCGGATGCGCATAACTAATGCTGAATAACTGAGGTGGTGGTGTTTTCATGGCGCAAATTGTAATAAGATTCAGCCTCCACGCCAACCCGTATATCGGCTCTGTTTTGAAAAATGGGGCATAGGAAAGACAAAGATGAGCGAACAAACGTTTATTATCGGTAAAGATCAGGCTTTAGAAATCTCTATCGAAACCATGCAGAAAAAATTAAAAGCCCTGAATTTTGATATTGAAGAAGCCTCTTGGTTAAACCCAGTGCCGAATGTTTACTCGGTGCATATTCGCGATAAAGATTGCGGATTGATGTTTACCAATGGCAAAGGTGCCACGGCAAAAGCCTGCCTTGCCAGTGCCTTGGGCGAATATTTTGAACGCTTAAGCTGTAATTATTTTTTTGCAGATTTTTATTTGGGTGAAAAATTTGCGCAGGAAAAATTTGTGCATTATCCCAATGAAAAATGGTTTTCCGCTGAGGGCGACACAATGCCCGATGATTTAATGGATAAAAGCTTGTGGGATTATTACGACCCAGACAGCGTGCTTAAACCCAAAAATATTGTCGATACCAATTCGGGCAAAGGCGAGCGTGGCATTTGCGCCGTGCCGTATGAGCGCCAGCGCGATAAAAAATTGATTTACATTCCGGTTAATATTATCGGCAATGTTTATGTTAGTAACGGCATGTCTGCGGGCAACACCCAAAACGAAGCACGGGTGCAAAGTTTATCGGAAGTGTTTGAGCGCTATGTAAAAAATAAAATTATTGCAGAAGGTATTTGCCTGCCAGAAATTCCCGATGATGTGATTGCGCGCTTCCCCGGCATTAAAGAGTCGATGGATAAGTTATCTGCACACGGCTATCACCTGCGCGTTGCAGATGCATCGCTGGGCGGAAAATATCCTGTTATAAGCGTGACCTTAATTAATCCTAAAGATGGGTCAGTGTTTGCATCATTTGGTGCGCACCCCTGTTTTGAAGTGGCTTTTGAGCGCACCGTAACCGAATTATTACAGGGCAGAAGTTTAGATCAGTTAGATGAATTTCTACCCCCGTCATTTGATTTAGAAGCCTGCGCCGATCATCATAATTTAGAAAGTCATTTTGTGGATTCCAGCGGTTTAATTGCTTATGATTTTTTCAAAAATAAACCTGATTTTGATTTTTCCGATTGGAATCATAACTCAACCACCGAAGATGAATTTGAATATTGTAGCCGCATTATTCACGATATGGGCTTTGATATTTATATTTCAGATTACAATCATTTAAATGTTTATGCTTGCCGAATTATTGTGCCCGGCATGTCAGATATTTATCCGGTGGATGATTTAGAGTGGAGCAATAATAATGACGGTGCATTATTTCGTGAAGAAATATTATCGCTAAAAAATCTTGATAAATCACAATGGCAAAATATTTTACAGCGTTTAGAAGAAGGCGGTTATAACGAAGTACAACGGGTGGCAGAATTTATTGGTGTTGCACCCGATGCTGGAACAACATGGCAAAGTTTACGCATTGGCGAATTAAAAGCCATGTTATGTTTAGCGTTAGAAGATTACGAGCAAGCATTTGAATGGAATGATTGGTGTTTACAAATGGATCAGTTAAATGATGAGCGCATTCGGTTTTATCGATGTCTGCAGGCGTTGTTAGAAATTAAGCTGGATGAGTCGCGCGAATATGCGGACTACACCGATAGCTTAAAATTAATGTATGGCAATAATACGGTTGACGATGGCATTAAATTACTGGAAGGCGAAGATTTATTTTATGGATTGCATAGCCCGGGCTTGAGTTTGGATGGTTTTGTTATCCACAATAAATTATTAGAGGGCTATGCTAAGTTACATAAAGCAAAATCTGAAAACTGGGTGTAGGTAAAAGATAAAACGTGAGTTAGTAATAAAGCTAACTACTACTTACATTAGTACCTTTCTCCAAAACAAAGTATTAAATAATGTCATCAACAAAAAACCAACTCATCGACATCGGGGTCAACCTTACCGCCAAACCCTTTCAAAAAGATATCCCGCAAATTATTGAGCGCGCTAAATTGGCGGGTGTCTCACAGATGGGTGTCACCGGCACCAACTTACAACACAGTGATGCGGCAATAGAATTATGTGAGCAGTATCCCGAAATGTTATTTTCAACTGCGGGCATACATCCACATCATGCCAATGAGTGGGGAGATAAAACCGCACAGGAAATTCACAGCATGGCACAAACACATTGCGTGAAAGCGGTGGGTGAATGCGGGCTGGATTATAATCGTAATTTTTCCAATCCCAAAGATCAGCGCAAAGCGTTTGAAGCACAGTTAGAATTAGCTGCCGATTGTCAGCTGCCGGTATTTTTACACCAGCGCGATGCCCATGATGATTTTATTGAAATCTTAAGTCGCTGGCGAAATCAACTCAGCGGCGCAGTGGCACACTGTTTTACCGGCAGCGCCGAAGAGGCAAAATCCTATCTTGAATTAGATTTAATGATAGGCATTACCGGCTGGATTTGCGATGAGCGGCGAGGCCAATCTTTACAGCAGGCGGTTAAAGATATTCCATTAGAAAGCCTGATGATTGAAACTGATGCACCGTATTTATTACCCCGTGATTTACCGCATAATTTAGCCGTGAACTTGCAAGCGCGGCGTAATGAGCCGTTAGTGCTCCCGCATGTTTGTGCTGCATTGGCGCAATATAAAAATATGGATGAACAGCATGTCGCGGCCAAAACAATGCAACAGACCACACAGTTTTTTAATTTATAGGGCATCTCTCATAATTGTTTGTGCCCTATAGAAAATAACCAAAATGTTTGTAATTAAGCTATATATTAGAAACGTGAATATGAATCAATGCTTGATAATCTAGTTTTTGTAGACAAAACGTATTCGTACAGAGTATTGCTAGAAGAAATTATACAAATGAATTTACATTTAATTAAAATGTAATTAACTAAAGTAAAAAAATCTATAATAAATATTTAGGTTCTGCCTTGTTATATCTGTTATAAAATAACTCTATTAATATCACTACTATAAGCCAATACATTGAATCAGCACCGTAGACTTTACTTCTCTCTTTTTATACTGCTTTGCTTTTTTGGCGCGCTGCTGTCTACCCAAAATAGCAGTCTGCGCTGGATTGATGCGCAGATGTTTCGATTTTCTAGTTATTTACTGCCGGTGCCTGAAAATTCAAATAATTTGAGAGTAATTAAACTAGATGAAAAACATTTACAAACCCCAGATGGGATTAAAGAATTTAGGCATTTATTACGCAAATTAAAGAAATCTAAAGCAGCTGAAATTGTATGGTTAAGCGATGACGTGCCACAAATGGATTATATACAGTTTGATGAAGCCGACAAAAAACAATCAAAAATAAAAAATAAAAAAATTACGGCTAATTCTAAAGCGGAAGAACTATTATGGAAACCAGCGCAAGGCGAGCGTAATAAATTAGCATGGATGCTAGAAAAATATGATGTTTTTTTAACTCAAACTAATAAACTTCCTCGCCAACAAAATAATATTGATTATGAAAATTTCTTAATTTTTAATACAGGTTGGAGAAAATACATCCCTGATTTTTTTATATCGCCTGTTAAAACCTATCAAACTAATCAAGTTCAATCGTCATATCGCATATATCCATTTGATTTTGAAGGTGGCAGTAGTGCTAGTTTAATCTGGTATACAGATGATGCTGGCGAAATTAAAACATTGCCCGATTTAAGTTTGGCAGTATTTAATCAATATCAAAAAAATAAAAAATTAAGTTGGAATGAATCTGGCGTAATCAACATGGGGTCGTCGGTTATAAAAGCAGGCTTTAAAGGTCATGTATATTATTATTTTTCAAATTTAACTAACAAACATAGTCTGATAGATTTTATAAATATTGAATCAGCGAAACAAAAGTCAGGGGGTTTTTATAAAAATAAAATTATATTAATTGGGCAGAATAAACAGCAACTACAAATGCTGTCAGATTCTATTAAAAGTATAAATGCAGCCGCAATATATTATACGCCGGTAAATAGTTGGTGGATAATGCCAGTATTAATGTTATTAATTGTTGCTTATTTATTATGGCTACTGCCAATGCTGTCAAAATTCAGTGGTGTTTTTTTGGGCGCGTTTATTATTTTATCTATTATTTCAGCACAACCTGTTTTATTGATTTTAAAGGGTGTTTGGTGGCCAACCATTAATTTATTGCTGCTATTGTTAATTGGGCAATTAGCGGTATATATTTATGTGTCGGGTAAGGAATTAATTGATGATATTTTAAATAAACAATTTGATGCATGGTTTCAGTTGGGTCATTATCAATATGAAAAAGGCGATTATGAAATGGCAATTACTAGCTTACTTAAATGTAATGCTAGTGAAGACGTACTATCTGACTTATATGAAATAGGCTTAAGCTTTGAGCGTAAGCGACAATATGATCGTGCTTTACAAATTTATTCTGAAATTAATGTTCGTCAAAATAATTTTAAAGATATTGAAAAGCGCATTAATTCTATGAGTGGTTTTTCAGATAGTCACACACAAATTTTTTCACCGGCACAAGCACAAAAAACACTAGTAATGCCAGAAATGGAAATGCCAGAGTTTGGGCGCTATAAAATTGAAAGGGAAATTGGCCGTGGCGCAATGGGTGTGGTGTATTTAGGAAAAGATCCAAAAATAAATCGCAGCGTTGCAATTAAAACATTAGATTATACTCAACTAAGTAAATCAGAATTAAAAACCATTAAGTCGAGATTTTTTAGAGAAGCAGAGGCCGCAGGGCGTTTGTCGCATAATAATATCGTAACAGTTTATGATGTGGGTGAAGAAACAGACTTTGCCTTCATAGCAATGGATTACGTGGAAGGTGTGCCACTTTCTGATTATTGTCAAAAAAGTAAATTATTAGATGTGCAAGAGGTTTACCAAATTTTACAGGTTGTTGCACAAACATTAGATTATGCCCACGCTCAAAATATTGTACATCGTGATATTAAGCCCAGTAATATTATGTATAACCCTCAAAATAAACAAATTAAAATTACTGATTTCGGTATTGCTCGTATTACAGATTCAGTAAAAACTCGCACCGGTAGTTTTATGGGGAGTCCATCGTATATGGCACCTGAGCAGATGACCGGATCGAGTGTTGATGGGCAGGCCGATTTATATTCACTAGGTGTTAGTATGTATCAACTATTAACAGGGCAATTACCTTTTGATGCGGATAATTTAGGAAATTTAGCCTATAAAATCACCAATGAAAAACATAAACCAATTCGTGATGTGCGTGCAGATTTACCGGCTAGTGCAACGCGAATCATTAATAAGTCTTTGCAAAAGAAAAAAGAAAAACGCTATACAAGCGGTGCAGAAATGGCTGCTGCATTAAAAAAAGGTATGCCTTAGCGATTAATTTTTTAGGTGCTACTCTGTGAACTAATTTCAATATTCAGCGAGTAAAAATATAAAGTATATTTAATGTAGGTGCGAATTCATTCGCTCAATATTGAATGGTGAGCTGTAGTTGTTTAGCTGTAGTGTGAAGGATTGATATGACGGATCAAATAAAAATTAGCTTTGCTGCGGGAAGTGACAGAGGCAAAGTGCGCGAACAAAATCAGGATAGCGTATTAATATCTAAATTTGAGCACAGTGATGTAATTTTATTGCAGGTAGCTGATGGTGTTGGTGGATATGCGGGTGGAGAAGTTGCCAGTAAACTAACCGTAGAAGTTATGCAAGCATCTGTTGCGAAAGCCATATTGTTAGCAAACAGTGGCGCGGGATACGCATCTGATTGGTTAGAAGCCACATTGCAACACGCCATAAAAGAGGCAAATTTACAACTCATTAAGCAGCAAAGTCTTTTAGCTGACTTAGCAGACATGGCGACAACAATTGTTGCCATGCTTATTCATAATAATTCATTGGTGATTGGGCATTTAGGTGACTCCAGATGTTACCAGTTAAATAATAACCACCTAACACAATTAACCGAAGATCATACCGCATTACAAAAATTATTAAATGAAGGGAAAATTAATCAGCAAGAATTTGAAGTTTTACCTATGCACCATGTTATTAGCCAAGCGGTGGGGTTAATTAAAACGCCAGAAATAAAATTACATAAAATGTCATTAAAACAGCACAGTTGTTATTTATTGTGCTCGGATGGGTTAACCAATTGTGTCTCTGATGCGCAGATACAACACATATTAAATAAAAAAAATTCACTTGAAAATTTAGTAGATGAGTTAATCGTTAGCGCAAATGATAATGGTGGTGCGGATAATATTTCGGTTGTGATAATGAAGAGCAACTAGTTGATATGAATAAAATGCAAAAAAATATTAAACAAGAAGTGGCTAAAAAAGCATTGAAAGATATCAATAAAATAGTGCAGGCTGAAAACGCAAAAGAAAAAAATGAAAAAAAATGGGCTAAAGTGGTTGTGGGTTTTATTTTTGTTGTGTTATTGGTGTTGGTTTTTTTAAGTGTCAATTGATTTTATGCGCTTTATTTAAATGATCCAGATTGAATAAGTTTTTTCCAGCTATTTTGTATGCCAGTATGTTGTGGGTATTTTTTTTGCAATTGATATAATTTTTCAACAGAATCATACCAGTAACCATTGATAGCTAAAATGTTAATAACATTACCGGTTTTTGCTGTATTTATCTTGTCTTGAATGTTAGCTGAGAAAGGTATGATTTGTATTGCACCCAGTGCATACAGTTCTTGGTTTTTATTGCTATAAGAAACACTCCATCGATATATAGTGTTTGTTTTTAATTTTATTTTTAAATTTTTAAGAGAAATTGTTTGAATGCCACTTGAGTTTGGTGTGATACTTTTAGTTAGTATTGATTTGTCCGTGTTGCTATTTACAAGATTAAATTCAAAATTTCCTGACTCTGGTAAAACATTAATTAACCAATATAAATCGGGTTGATTTTTTGAAGATATACCAACATGCATTGGTGTAATGGTTTTTAACTGTAAAGATGTTGCACTACGTGAAGATGTGTTTAACCAGTAAGGTGTTAATGCATTTGAAGGGTGAGCGTAGTTAGGGGCTGTAAATAATATTTCTTCTTTTAGGCTAAGCTGAATTAAAATGGGTGCAATAATTAAAACCGCTAGAACAGCCGGTATCCATTGTGATGAAGTTGAGGCTGTAAGCCATGATTTTATTTCACATATAAATTTCGTGACATTTAAAAAACTGGATTGAGTTTGTTTTGTCGGATGTGCAGCCGTATTGTTTTTTTGATATGTTTTTAATACACGCATTTCATCTGCAGCAGCAGGAGATGACATTATGTATTGTTCAATTTGTTTAATTTCACTGTTGCTGAGTTTTGTTTTGTCTTGTGCATATTGAACCATTAATTCCGGCGCAGGCGCATTTGCGATTAATGTGTCCGCAAGTAACTGCTCAAGTTGTTGCTCAGTGGGATTAGGTTTTTCCATTATTCTATAGTATCTGTCTTTTGTTTATATGTGTATATTTAACAGGTCTTAAAATTGAGTATATCGGATCACTTAAGGTGGCCCAGTTGTCTCAAGTATTAAGGCGCGCAATGTTTTTAAGGCTTTTACTTGAATACGCTTTAACGAGCCAAGAGGAATATTAAGGATTTCGGCAGCAGCCTGATAGCTATGACCTTGTATATAAATGGCATTAACAACGCTCTGCTCACGTTTATCAAGTGTGTTAAGTGCCTGTTGTAAATCAAGTAAAAGATCAATATCGATAGATTTTTCAAACTGATTAAGGGCTTCAGTATTATTGTTTATATCTTCACTGCTGTCGAATAAACTGGTATTGCCTGATTTTTTTTGGCGAGTTATCCAATCACTGAGTTTGTTGCGGGTAATATTGCCAATGTAATTTATAATTGCTTTGGGTTCGTTAATGCTTTTTTGTTCAATGCTTTTTAAAAGAGCTAATAATACTTCTTGGCAAAGATCATCCCAGCTATCACGAATATGATAAGCCTGGTATTTAACGAGAAAACCGGTAATAACACGAGTTATTTTGATAACCGCTACGGGGTCACCATTTTGTAATTGCGCTAAAATTATTGACCAATCTTCGCAGGTGTTTTTCATTGTTTTAGTGATATAGTTATCGCTACTGGTAACAAATGATGAGCAACATTAACTCAGGATGTTTAAATAGTCTACTATCATTTATAAAAATATCTGATCTGATTTTAATATTGTTGAGACCTATTCATTAAGAATGAAATTTATTGTCTAATCAATTGTTGTGATTTTAATATGTATTTAAAATTATTTTTTATATTGCTGCTTTATTTAAATCAAAATTATATATGGGCGTCTACCAATGATAATGTTTCGTCATTAATTTATTCTGCTCAGTACAAAAAAGCATTGAAATTAAATGCCAGCTTGTGCCAACAATATTCCAATCAATTAAACCAGCAATGGGCAGATTGCCTGTCAATGAATGGGGTAATAAAAGTAAAACTTGGTGATTATCAGGGATCTGAACCTGATTTTAAAAAAGCCCTGTCTATTCGTAAAAAACTTTTTGATAAAAACCATTTAAGTGTTGCAAATAGTTTGAATGATTTAGGTGAGTTATACCGTCACCGTGGTGAATATCATAAACCAGAATTACTTTATCAAAAGGCGTTATCGATAAGGTTAAAAAAACTGGGTAAGCAGCATGCTTTAACTGCTGAAATATATAAAAATCTTGGTGAGCTTTATCACGATAGAGGGGAGTACTTAAAAGCTGAACAGTTTTATAACAAGGCTATTGGCATATTAAATATTTCAAAAAACACAGAAAATAAAAAAAATGAATTAGCGTTAGCAGAAGTGAAAACGTGGTTGGCTATGCTGTATCAGGAACAGGATATGTTAGTGGAGGCAGAGGTTTTATACCAATTAGGCTTGGCGGCTAGGTATCGATTATTGGGGCAGTCCCACCCAGAAACACTAGATAGTGTAATGGGGTTAGCATCGCTGTATATTTCAAAAGGTGATTATGAGCTATCGATGAGCTTAGTATTAATGGCTAAGCATTTTCTGGATAAATCAAATTTTAATTTACATCCAGATTATGCTAGAGCACTGGGCTTGCTGGCATTGATTTATGATTATTATGGTGAAAATAAAAAAGCAGAAGATAATTATAGTCAAGTTTTGCAGATATATCTTCGGGTTTATGGCAAGCATAATATTATGACAGCTTATGTTTATTCAGATTTAGGTTGGTTGTTTTTAAGCAAAAAAAATTATAAAAAATCTCGAGAATATTTTAATAAGGCCTTGAGAATTCGTGTTAATACCTTGTCTACTGAGCATCAGGAAGTTGCTGATAGTAAAAAAGACTTGGCAAATGTAGCAATGCGGCAGGGGCAGGCACAGCAGGCTGAAGCATTCTTATTAGAATCACTTTCTATATATGGAAATACCTTAGGTGAAAACAGTATTACTAAATCCTCAGTGTTAAATCAACTGGTTAAATTAAATTGGCAACGTGGAAAAATGCAGCGTGCAGTTGATTTTATGGCGCAGGCAGAAAAAATACAGGAGTTGGAAATACAACGGTTTTTGGTGAGTGGGAGTGAGCGCCAAAAAATCGCATATATGAATACATTGAAAAACCAAAATGATTTAATTGTATCCTTACATATACAAGGATTAATTAAAAGTAAGAGTGCAAAAAAGTTAGCATTAAATATGATTTTACGACGTAAGGGTAGAGTGATTGATGTGTTGGCTGAAAATAATATCAGGAAAATCTTACCTAAATTACCTGAAAAAATTAAAGCTCAAGTTGTCGGGTGGAAAAAATTGCTAGACCTGTAAATACGATGCAAGCCGCTAAAAAATCACTACGAGAGTTAGATAAAATATTATTTGAACCTTTATTGCCATTACTGGGTGAGAAAAAGAATATTTTATTGCCACCAGATGGTTTTTAAATTTACTACCGTTTTCTGCATTGGTGAATAAACAAGGAAATTATCGTGCTGATAAATTTCCAATTTATTTATTTAGGAATATAGCAATGAAAAAAATAGCACAGTTAATTATTATATTAATAGCAACAATGATGATGAGCGCTTGTATTAGCACTAGTGTAAAAGGCTATACGGATAACTCGCATAAAAACTACAAAATAAAGAAAATAGCAATTCATCCTGTAAATACTAATATGCATTTTACAAGCTTATTAGAAGAATCAATGGTTGATGAGCTTGAAGATGTGGGTGTAGCGGCTAAATCTTTTTCTGTTATGTTTCCACCAACACGACAACGAACAGAAAAAGAAGTTAATGAAAAATTGCTCGAGAAAGGTTTTGATTCAATAATGCATATTCATATTGGCTCAAGTAAGCATGCATCATCATCATCTGATTTGCACTTATATGATCCATACTCAGGCGGTGTATCACATACCAATATCACTACATTTAATCGAAATACCACCGCACAAATAAAAATCATTTCAGTTAAAAACAATGAAGTGATTTGGATTGGTGATACTCAGACAGCAGCAGGGGGCTTATTATATATTGGTGATGAATCAACGACGGATAGTATAGCGGAAGATTTAATTGAAACCTTAAAAGAAATAGGTCATTTGTAATTATAGGCAAAGTTATTGTATATAAAAAACATTAGGAAAGAACAAATTGAGTAAGATTTGTAAAATTAAAATTGGCAGATAAGCTGGAATAATAATCTTTAAACATATCGGGCAATAAAATATCCTGCATTTTATATTGCAGCTTATCAGCTTTGTTAATGTAGCCCATAAACTCAGCCGCAGTTGGTGGTACACTAACTTCAAACTCTGTTGGCGCAAGAGATAAGCCCTTGGCGGTAACTTTCATGTGCGCTTCTTTGCGTGTCCAAATTTGAAAAAAAGCATTTTTTTGTTCATTTACTTTTAAGCTAAAAAGCTTCTGTTGTTCATCTTCAGTAAAAAAACGTTTGCTTACACCCATCCAGTCAGTTTTTCGTTCTGCATATTCCACGTCTATGCCAACAGATTTATTTTTACATATTGCGAGCATGGCTAAATTATTTGAGTGGCTCAAATTAAATTGTATTTTATTTGGGTTTTGTGCTGGTATTAGCGATGGCTTGCCGAATTCGCCATGAGAAAATTCAATATCTTTGGCGGCACAATCAATATAATAAGCCAGCACGCTGTGCATAAAACCATGCGATGCGATAAAAGCTTTGCGGTGTTTGTAAAACTTAAAGCGTTCGCTACGCTCTTTTTCTTGGTTAGATAATAAAGGGTAAAGATGTTTTATGCGGGCTTCGTGTACATTTAAATAATTTACCCAAATATGTATTTCATTATCATTCAGTAATGCTAAATCATTTTCAAAGGTGAGTGAGGTTTGTTTATACCACTTGCTCAAGAGGCCGTTCCTTTTTGTGGATGAGTAAATAAAGCGCAGGAATTAACAGCAATGAAACCAATAAAGAAAATGATAAACCAAATACAACAATAGTGGCCAAAGGTTTAAGCATTTCTGAGCCTTCGTTTAAACCGATGGCCAAAGGTAGCATGCCGAATACACTGGTAAGGGTAGTCATTAAAATGGGGCGTAAGCGTAAACTTGCGGCTTCTAAAACCGCATTTAATTTTTCCATGCCTTGCTGTCGACATATTTCAATTTGCTCTACTAACACAATGGCATTATTAACCACAATACCGGCAAGCATAATAATGCCTAATCTGGCTGGCATGCTAAGTTGATTATCGAGAGCAAACTCAATGGCTAAATACACCCCAATTAAGGTGAAAGGTACACCTAATATAATAATTAAAGGATTAGTAAGTGATTCATATTGCACCGCCATTACCACAAAAACTAAAAACACAGCTAATGCTAGCAATATAATACTGCTGGCATTATTTTCTTTAAGAGCATCAAGTGTGCCACCGTCATAAACAATATAACCATCGGGCAAGTTAATGGTGTCGATTATTTCAAATACTTGTTCGCTGAGTTTTTGATAATCCGTTGTTGGATCAAGTGAAGCTGATATTTCATTAATGCGTAATTGATTATCACGTTTAATTTTATTTGGGGCAGCCTGTATGCTGACATCCGCCACATCATATAAACGAATGGCTTCGTTTTGTTGAAGTGTCACAATAATATTTTTAATGTCCTCTATTTGAGTTATTTCTTCGCGCTGTAAGCGAATGCGAATATTATATTCTTTGTCTTGTTGTAAAAATTCGCTAGCAATTTGTCCATTTAATGCCAATTGTAAAGCGTTGCCAATTTCTTCGGCACTAATGTTTAAATCTGCTGCCCGCTGGCGATTAATTTTAATAACCAGCTCATTGCTTTGTTCTTCGTAGCTGTGAGTGATGTTTTTAAGTTCTGGAATATTGCTGATTTTTTCAATTATTTTTTCAGCAATGGTATTTAATACGCTAATGTCAGTACCTTGTATACGAAGACTAAAGTCATCATCGCCATGGCTGGTTTTTATGCCGCGCACACCCTTAACTCGCATGCGTACTTTATATCCAGCAAGTTGTAATTGTTTAAGTTGCGGCTTAATTTTTTTAATCCAATCATTGCTGCTAATATTATTTCGCTCTGCCAAGGGTTTAAGTTGAACAGAAATGGTACCGCGATGACTGCTTTGAAATTGTGACCGGCCAAAAATAAATCCACCGGAGCTAACAAAAGCCGTGCTAACCTCAGCTTGTTCTAAAATAAGAGATTCTACTTTCTGAAAGCTTAAGTCAAATTTTTCTAAGCGAGTACCTGGCTCAGTGCTAACAGTAATTGATATTTGCCCTTCATCCATAGTGGGGAAAAAAATATTTTTAGCATTGTTGATATGGTAAACGCTAAATAATAAGGCAATGATAAAGACAAAAAATATAACATTACTATAAGGTAAACAATTCGCAAGGGTGTTTTTATAAGCTTGTTGTAATTTCAAAAAACTTCTGGTTTTTTGTGGCATAACCGGTGCTTGAATTTTTGCGCCCAGTGCGGGGATTAAGGTGAGAGCAACAACTAATGAAGCAACAATAGCCGCACTTAAAGTAATAATGAGTTCGCTAAATAACAAACCGATTAAGCCGCCGATAAATAGAAAGGGTAACACCGCCACTAAATTAGTAGCGGTTGAAGCCGTAATAGCACTGGTGACTTCTTTCGCCGCATTTGATGCGGCAACATCGGATGATTCGCCTATGGTTTGATGTCGAGAAATGTTTTCTAGCATTACAATGGTGTTATCCACCAATAAACCTATGCCCAGTGCCAATCCACCCAGTGACATAATGTTTAAGCTAATGTCACTTAAACCCATAATTAAAAAAGTAATAAAAATAGCGAGCGGAATGGCGGTGGCGACAATAAGTGTGCGCCGAATGTCGCGTAAAAAAATATACACAATTAGCATAGCCAGTAGCGCGCCACTGAAAGCGGCAAAGCTGGCATTGTTTAAGGCGCGCAGTACATATATAGATTGGTCACCAACGGTTTCAATTTTAATGTCGGGGGGTAACAGTTTTTGTGATTTAAACCAGTCAATTTGTTTGTGTATGCCGTTTGCAACATCAACCGTATTGGCATTGGGTTGCTTTTGAATAGTGAGTTTAATGCCGGGCTGTTGATTTAGTCGAATGCGTAATTCTTCGTCCTCATGGCTGTCGATAATTTTTGCAATATCACTAAGAATTAAATTTTGTTTGCTCGATGTGAGTGATGGATGGGTGAGGGGCAAATTAGCTATGGATTCAACCGTGTCAAAACGCCCTACAGTACGTGCATTTAATTTGCGGGTGTTCATGTATAAAACACCGCTGGAAATGTCTTGATTTTCTTGCTGCAAAATTTGTTTTATATCGGCGAGTTTAAAACCGCTAGCGGCGAGTTTTTCTTGATCGATAATTACTTGAATTTCACGTACTAATCCACCGCCCACTTCGGTGGATGCAACGCCATCAATATTTAAAAACCATTTTGAAAATTCATAATCTACCCAACTGCGCAATTCTATTGGGTTGCGAGTAGATGAACTCACCACTAATTCCATTACCGGTAATTGTGATGGGTCGCGTTTATAAATGATGGGTGCTTGTGTGGTAGTTGGTAAAAAGCGTTTGGCTCGATCTAAACGCGTGCTGGCATCTTGTAATGCTTGGTCAATATCGGTGCCATAGGGAAAAGACAAACTGACTGCGCTGCGGCCTTCGGATGTGTCGGATTGTACACGAGTTGCACCTTCAGTAATGGCCAGTTGTTCTTCAAGCTGGCGGGTAAATTTATCTTCCATTACGGTGGCTGGTGTGCCGGGTTCGAGTATGCGAACCCGAATGTCGGGATAAATAATATCCGGCAATAAATTAATATTTAAGCGATCAAATGAAAACAGGCCAACCACTAATACGGTGAGAGATAACATTATTATCGCAATGGGGTGTTGAATAGACCAGTTGGCTAATCCGCCGGTGCGGGGTAAATGGCTCATGATTTATTTAATTTCAGTTGTTGTGTTTTTGGGGATGATTTTTACCGGCATGTTATCTTTAAGGCCAAACAAACCTTTAGTGATAATCACTTGCTGATCGTTTAATCCTTCAAGCACTTCAATAAAATCACCCTGTTGAATGCCGGTTGTAATGTTAATGCGTTGAGCGGTATTTTCATTTAATGCAAAAACATAGGTGCCTAATTTATCGTGGCGAATCGCTTCATAGGGAATCATCAAGCGAGATCGTTTTTGAGTGTGAATAGTGACGCGACAAAATTGCCCCGCTAATGCGCCTTTTGGTACAGGGCTTAAACTAATTTCAATGGTGCCGCGCCGAGTATTTTTATCGATGGATGGGTGAATGCGTTTAATGGTGCCACTAAAAATTTGATTGCTTAATGCATCAATGCTGATGTCTACGTTATTGCCCATTTCAATTAATGGCAGTAATAATTCGCTTAACTGAATTTCAGCTTTAAGGCTAGAAGTGTCTAATAGTGTGAGCAGGTGAGTGTGCAAGGGAATAACATCACCGGGCTCGGCTAAGCGTTGTGAGATAATACCGCTGATGGGCGCTTTAATTGTGCTATGTGCAAATTCAGTTTGTTTTAAATGCAAATCAGCGGCGGCAATTTCATTAAGCGTATAAGCCTGTGCCACTTCGCTTTCTGAAGCCAGTTTGCGCGGCGCTAAATCTTTTAAGCGCCGATAATCGACTTTGGTTTGCTTTAAAGTTGCCTGCGCTTTATGTACTTCGGCCTGTAATAAATTATCATCCAGCTTAACCAGTGTTTGGCCTTGCTTTACAATATCGCCGGGATAAACCGGCAACGCAGTTAACAACCCGGGCATTTGATTAATAATTCGCACCGTGCGAATGGCCTGCAATGTACCGCTAATAGTTTGTTTTATGGCGGTGTTTTGCTGATGGGCAATCGCGGTTTCAACAAAATGTTCAGGTGCTTTGCGAGATTTTTTTTGCGGCGACGTGTCGCTACAAGCAATTAGCTGTAAGCCTAATATTAAGCATATAAAATAGGGTAATAATTTTAGGGCGTTAAAATTCAAAAGCATACCTTTCGTGCGGTTTTACAGGATAAATTTTTAATAGATTGTATCATTGATTATTCATCATAACGCACTCTAAATCACGCAGGTTTTACCGTATAATAGTGCGTAATAATTTAACTTTAGAATCCCCCCTTATCTTTATGCAATCATTTCATCGCCCCACCGAAGCCCCCCATACGGAACGCAAAGATTTAATTAACCTCAAACGCATGATACCTTTTTTATGGAGTTATAAGGGGCGAGTGTTATTTGCACTAGCGTCACTTATGCTGGCAAAAGTGGCAACGGTGAGCATTCCATTAATTTTAAAAGATATTGTTGATGCGCTGGATATGTCAACCGATCACGCATCAGCAAGTGCAGGCGCGATAATGCCTGAGCAAATACCCATTGAGTTTCCGATGATGTTATTGTTAGGTTACGGTGCATTGCGCTTAATGAATGTGTTATTTAATGAGCTGCGTGATGCCATTTTTGCTCGCGTTAGATACCGTGCCATGCGCGATATTTCTAAAAAAGTCATGGCGCATTTATATAATTTATCGTTGAGTTTTCATTTAGAGCGAAAAACCGGTGGCATTTCACGTGATCTTGATCGCGGTGCGCGCAGTCTGTCATCTATTTTAAATTATCTCACGTTTAATATTATTCCAACACTAACCGAATTTGCTTTGGTCGCGATCATTTTATTTAGTCAATACGATGCGGAGTTTGCATTAATTACATTTGGCACGGTGGTTATTTATTTAGCTTACACCATGGCCTTAACCGAATGGCGCATGCACTTTCGCCATGAAATGAATGCTCATGATTCGGAAGCCAATTCAAGAGCAGTGGATGGTTTAATTAATTATGAAACCGTCAAATATTTTAATAATGAAAACTACGAAGTAAAGCGCTACAACGAAACCTTAGAAAAATGGGAGGAGTGTGCGGTAAAAAGCACCAGCTCAATGGCGCTATTAAATTTTGGGCAGGGTGCAATTATTGCGGTTGGGGTAACTTTGGTAATGATAGCAGCGGCAAAAGGGGTGGCCGCAGGTGAGTTAACCATTGGCGATTTAGTGCTGGTAAACGCAATGATGTTGCAGTTGTTTATTCCGCTGGGATTTTTGGGAATAATTTATCGCTCGATGAAACATTCGTTAGCCGATATGGATTTAATGTTTAAGCTATTAGATAACGAGCCTGAAATTCAAGATGCTAAAAATGCAAAAGAACTAACCGTTAAACAAGCGAATATTAAATTTAATAATATTAATTTTTCTTATAATAAAGAACGTCAAATTTTACACAATGTGAGTTTTGATATTCCCAGTGGGCATAAGGTTGCAGTAGTTGGCCCATCCGGTGCAGGTAAATCTACCCTCGCACGATTATTATTTCGGTTTTATGATTCGGATAGCGGCGAAATTGAAATTGATGAACAAAATATTAAAGCAATTAATCAAGATAGCTTACGAAAAAACATTGGCATTGTGCCACAAGATACCGTGCTGTTTAATGAAACTGTATTTCATAATATTCAATATGCGCGATCCGGTGCAAGTGAAGGTGAAGTTAGGCATGCGGCAAAAGTTGCCAATATTGATGAGTTTATAGAATCTTTACCAGATGGTTATGAAACTATTGTGGGGGAGCGGGGTTTAAAATTATCCGGCGGGGAAAAACAGCGCATTGCAATTGCGCGGGTGATTCTTAAAAATCCAAAAATATTAATTTTTGATGAAGCCACATCTTCATTAGATTCTCACTCTGAACAGTTTATTTTAAAATCATTAAAAGCCGTTTCAGAAGAACATACTACATTGGTGATAGCACATCGATTATCAACGATTGTTGATGCTAATAATATTATTGTGCTGGAAGATGGGCGAATTTCAGAGCAGGGTAGCCACCAGCAGTTGCTGGATAAAAATGGCTTGTATGCCAGCTTGTGGAAAATGCAGCAAGATGAAGATACTGCATTAAATTAATGTTGTGTAGGCGTTAGCTTTAGCTGACGATACTTTAAAGCGATGCGCAGCGAGCGTGTTAAATTTAACTTACAGCTCGCTTCGCATCGCCCATTAAATCGTCAGCTAAAGCTAACGCCTACATACATATACATTCAGGATAAAATTTCTCGCCATTGTTGTTTGAGCTTATCGCTATACCAAAATGAAACATCAGGTGAAATTGGTAAAGAGGTTAAAAATGCAATTAGCTTCTCAGCTAACGCATCACTATCATTAGCCGTATAACGGAATTCATCTGCATACTGTTCTGCATAACATAAAGCATCCGGCACCACCGGCACCGCTCCAGCACTCACCGCCTCTAACATCGCCAACCCCTGAAATTCATGAATAGCTGTGCTCACTACAATCGAAGATAAAGACAGATATTTTTGATAATCTTGTTTCGATGCTTTTTCATTAATAATAATTTTACTCGTAAACTTTTTTTCAATTTCTAATAAAGCCGCTGGTTTTTTTACGGGGCGTTCCCCCAATAATACCAGTTGAAAATCAATATTCATTTTATCTAATTTACATAAGGCATCTACAAAAACCTCAGGTGCTTTGTCATATTCCCAGCGATGATTCCATAAAATAAGTTTAGGATTTTTTTTCTTAGCAGGTTTAATTTTTGAAATAGGAACCGGTAATAACTGAGATTTTATTTTTAATTGTTTGGTTATATTATCCGGCACTTCATCCGGTAGCACCTTCAATAAACGATCAATACCATTTAAAAAAGAATCACGATTATAAGCCGAATTAAAAAATATTTTATCCGCCGCTAACGCACCATAAAGTTGCACCATTTGTGGGTCAACTGATTCATGTTGTTTATTGCTGGTTGGGTAAGCGAATTGATTTTCATGGAAATAATAAAAGCAGGGCGTATTAGCTAGTTGTGGATGCAGACCTTTTAGTGTGGCTAAATCCACCATCGATGTGGCGACCATTAAATCGGGTTTTACTTCAGGTAATTTATTTAGCCACGATAAAGGGTTGCCTCGAATACGCCAGCGGAAATGGCGGCCAGATAATTCGAGTTTGTGCCAGTTAAATTCATCAAAAGTTTCAATTAACCAGTTTGTCCAAGCAGCATGGCTAGCAGAACGATAGGCAGAGAGTAGCCAGATGTTTTTTTTATTATTGGCTGGGTGATTTTTCATTGTTTATAGTGCAAATTAATTCGCACCTACATTATTGTTTTTATTGCGCACAAATCGTTTGCGCAATCTCTTTACAATCATCACTCATCACATATAAATAGGCTGGCATAACAGACTCTGCCGTTGGCATTGTGTCTGGGTGTTCGGCGGGAAATGCACGCACTCTAAATTGAGTTCTGACTGGCCCCGGATTGATGGCATTTACCTGTACCGGATTACTTTCCGTATCTAGCTCATCGCCAATCACTTTCATAAAACCAGTAATGGCATCTTTAGATACCGCATAAGCGCCCCAGTAAGCATGGGTTTTATCATCGGTGGTGAAGATGATTTTTGAGCCGGCGGTTTCACGCAATAAAGGCAGTAGTGCGCGGGTCATTACAAATGGGGCGTTTAAATTCACCTGCATCACTTTGTACCAAACATCAATATCGTGCTGTTGTATGGGGCTGGTTACACCAAAAATGGCGGCGTTGTGTAGTAAGCCGTGCAAACTGCCAAACTGCTCTTTCAATGTTACGGCTAAATCTTCATAATCTTTTGGCGTTGCACCTTCTAAATTTAGCGGATAAATTGCTGGCTCTGGGTAGCCTGCATTGACAATGTCATCGTAGGTTTTTTCGAGTTTTTTAATGGTGCGCCCAAGCAGCACAACGGTAGCGCCATGTGCGGCATAAGCAATAGAAGCGGCTTGGCCTAGCCCATCACCGGCACCGGTTATTAAAATAATTTTGTCTTTTAAAAAGTTTTCTGTGGCCTGATATTGCATTGATGCCTCGATATTTTATTGGGAACTTATTAAACAGTGTACGCATTCTACACCAGAGCGTAGTGCGCCTTCGAGTGTTGATGGTAATCCGGGGGCATTATTTTTCTCGATATACACATAATCGCCGCATAATTTGAGATTGCTCAAGTTTGTGTGGATGCTTGGGCGGTGCTGATCGACATTGGGGTGGCACTGAAATGTTGCGCGTTTTTCGGTAATCACTTTGCCACTGTGTAATGCGGGTAGATTTTTTATTACATTTGAACATTCAGTATAGACAGTTTGTATTAGCTCTGCCTCTGGCATGCTGAGGTGTGCGCCCGTTGTGGTAATTGGGGCGCTAATGACTGCCGCCAACACATCATCGTGGCCACTGCTGCTGCGTTCAAATAACCATTCGCTGGTGCCGTTGACTAAACCTATCATTGGATAGGGCAAAGATACGGCTTGTTCGAATTGTAAATAGATGGTGCAAACTGACTCGTATTTTAGCTGCTTAATTTGTTCGCAAATAGTTTGGCAGGATGTAATGTCGTTTAATAATTTACCGGTGATATTGGCGGGTGTTGCCAAAATATAGTGATCAAACTCTAATGTTTCATTCGCAATGTCTATCGACTTAATTTGCTCGCCATCGACATTTATTTTTTGAACCTTGCTGCGAGTTTTTATACAGCCACCGTGCTGCAAAATAAATTCTTCGGCCAATGCCGGAAACACCTGAGTTAAATCGGTTGTTGGAATTAACAAATCGGTAAAATTCGCCGGTGCATTAAAGGTTTGTTGCAACACATTTTGAAACGCTTTTGCGGATGCCTGCTGAGGGTGAGTAGTTAAGGCCGCCAAGCAAACCGGCTTGAGTAAATTTTCAATGTAAGGTTTGGGTAATTTGGCTTGGCTTAACCATTCATTTACCGAACAATCGGTTTTTATTTTGGTGTTTAACAATTTTTTAAATCGAATTAATAATAACAGTTTTTCTTTTAAAGAAAGGCTAGGCGTGTTTAATACGCCAAATAATAAATGCAGTGGTGCGGGATAAGTGGGTAGTTGTAAATCAAATTCAGTATCGCCGGTTTGTGCATTGAGCATTAACATGCGGTGCGGGATTTGTTTAAATAGTTTTTCTGCATCTGCGCCGAGTGTTTTTAATAACTGCAGCATTTGTTGATAAGCACCAATCATTAAATGCTGGCCGTTATCGAGGGTTTTGTTATTCCATTGAATGCTGCGCGCGCGGCCGCCGAGTTGAGGAGATGATTCGAATATTGTGACGTTATAATTTTGTTGGCAGAGTTCAACGGCGCAAGCTAAACCTGCCCAGCCGCCACCGATGATGGCGACTTTAGATTTGTTGGGCGTGAAAGTCGCTGAATTTCTGCTAGAAGCATGCAGGAATGACGACGTTGTATGAATTTTTTTTTCAGGCATTGAGGAGTCTTAGCTTTAAACGCTTTTAAGGTAATGTTTATAACGTTTTTTCTCACGTCGCGATGCACGCCACGCTAACCAGAATTTACGCGTGGGGGTGAGTTTAATGCGGTGCTCTAACACTTTAAATTCATCATTTTCAATTTCATCTAGCAGCGATAAATAAATTTCCGCCATAATTAAGCCAATGTGTTGAGAGTAGCGATCTTCTTCGGGTAATGCATTAAAAGCTTTTTGATAATATTCGCGAGCACGATCTGCCTGATATTGAAATAAATTTTTTACTGCATCGCTGGTGATCGGTTGCATTAAATTTTGTTTCGTTACACCAAATTTCTCTAACTCATCCTGAGGTAAATACACCCGCCCGCGTTCTGCATCTTCACGTACATCGCGTAAAATATTAGTGAGTTGAAAGGCCATGCCTAAATCGTGCGCATACTTTAAAGTGGCGCGATTATTAAAACCAAATATTTCAGCAGTTAATAAACCCACAACACTGGCGGCGCGATAACAATACAGCGATAAATCTTTAAAGGTGGCGTAGTGATGAATATCTAAATCCATTTCCATGCCGTCAATAATTTCTAGCAAATATTCTTCCGCCAAATTAAAATCGCTAAGTAAGTCTTGCAATGCCAAAGTGACAGGATGTGATGCTTCACCGACATATAATTTAGCCACTTCCAGCCGCCACCAATTTAAGGTTTGGCGCGCAACTTCTTCATCTTTACACTCGTCAACTACATCATCTACTTCTCTGCAAAAGGCGTAAAGTGCAATAATCGCACGGCGCTTAAGCTCGGGTAAAAACCGAAAGCTGGCGTAAAAGCTAGAGCCACTGGCGGCGGCTTTATGTTGGCAATATTGGTCGGGTGTCATAATGGAATGAAAGGTTTTTGTTATTCTATTTTAAACGCTGATGATAGCATGCTGTGCCTCAGAAACAGATGACAATAAAATAATTATTTTGCCCGTAATGCCTTCCAGAAAACCCAAATCCAATCAGAAAAGTTAAGTCGAGGACGGCTAAATACATTATCGGTTTGTTTATCTAGCTTTAATAACATACGTGAACCACCGGCAATAATTAGGCGTATTTCAAATCCAAAGCGGCCGTTAAGTGATTTGCCCAACGGCGCACCGCCTTGCAATAACTTATGTGTGCGCTGGTATTGTTTGCGCATTAAGAGAATCATTGGGCCATCGGTGAGCTGGTTTTTAAAATAGCTTTCATTCACGAATGCGGTACGAATTTCATCCTGTGGAATATAAATTCGATCTAGCTCGTTATAGTCTTGCGCCATATCCTGATAAAAATTAATTAGCTGCAATGCACTGCATACCGCATCGGATTGTGCCAGTGTTTTTCGATCAGTTTGCCCGTATAAGTGCAGCATTAAGCGCCCCACAGGGTTGGCTGAGCGCCGACAATATTGCATGAGTTCACCAAAATCTGCATAGCGTTTTTGAGTGACATCTTGCTTAAAGGCATCGATTAAGTCGAGAAATAAGGTTTTGGGTAAGTTGAATTTTTGCACACAATCTGCCAGTGCAATAAAAATGGGGTCATCACTATTATGGCTTAAATAGAGCTGTTCAATTTGCTGTGCAAGCTGCTCTAGTTGTGCAATACGTTGCTCGTTTGTGGCACTACCTTCATCGGCAATATCATCGGCACGTCGCGCAAATGCGTAAATGGCGGCGGTGGGTAAACGCATTTTTCTAGGTAATATCCACGATGCCACGGGGAAGTTTTCGTAGTGATTTTTAGCAATGTTAAGGCAGTGTTGATAAGCTTGTTTGGTGTTCATAAATATGGCAGGCACTTAATTGAGGCTATTTTATGCGGGATGAAAACTAATCATACTGAATGTGTAGCGCAATAGTATAATCTCGCCATGAAGTATGCAAACCTGCAATGGCAAAACGGCCAACCTTATAGCCCTGAATTTGATGATGTGTATTTTTCTGCAGATAATGGCGTGCAGGAAACCGAGCATGTATTTATTCATCACAATCAATTATTAGCCCGCTTTGAGAAAAATAAAAAAGCCTTTTTTTGCATTGTAGAAACCGGTTTTGGTTCGGGTTTAAATTTTTTAATAGCCGTTAAACATTGGCTGGCATTAAGTGACCCCACTCAAACACTGTATTTTTATTCCATCGAAAAAAATCCGTTTAGCCCGCAAGATTTAAGGCAGGCGCATCAATCATGGCCAGAATTAAAAACCATTGCCGATGCGCTACAGCAGCAATATCAAGTGGCCAGTTATGGCTTTCACCAGTTTGATTTATTTAATGGGCGGGTGAAGCTGGTGTTAATGTTGGGCGAAGTGAATAGCATGTTAACGCAAATGTCGACGGGTTTGGCTTATGGTGTTGATGCTTGGTTTTTGGATGGCTTTGCACCGAGTTGTAATCCTGAGATGTGGAATGAAAATGTTTTTTCACACATTCAGCGCTTAAGCCACAAAGGCAGCACGTTTAGCACATATACGGCTGCGGGTTTTGTGCGGCGTGGTTTAATAGAAAAAGGTTTTGTGGTTAATAAAGTGAGTGGCATCGGCAAAAAACGTCATATATTAGCGGGTGAATTTAGCAATGAAAATAAACATAAATTTTATTCTCAGCAACCTTGGTATGAAAATGAGTTAAACAATAATACGGAGTGTAAAACGGTCACTATTATTGGTGCAGGCATTGCCGGAATTAGCAGTGCATGGGCATTAGTTAAACGCGGTTATCAGGTAGAAATATTTGAAGCGGGCAGCACCTTGGGTGCACAAGCATCGGGTAATTCGCGGGGCATGATTATGCCGCGCTTGAGTTTGCAAGATTCTGCTGATGCGGAATTTTATACCTCTGCATATTTTTATGCGTTACGTTGCTTGCAAAATTTAGACCCGCAACAGCAATGCTGGCAGCAAACCGGTGGGCTGCAATTAGCAAGCAGTGAGCGCATTAAAAAACAAATGCAAAATTATCCACAAGATGCGTCATTGGCACAAACTTTAGATGCACAAAGCGCAACTAAAATATGTGGTTTAGATATTCAACAAAGTGTGCATTATTTTCCACAGGCGGCCTGCGTATCGCCTGTGAAAATTTTACAAAAAATGATTGATGATATGGGGGATGCATTAAGCATTTATTATAATATGCATATTAATGCGATTGAATACATCAATGAACACTGGCAATTAAAAAATAATTTGCATGAAACACAGCACAAAACGCGTTGTCTTATTTTGGCCAATGCTTGGCAGTTGAAAGAATACACACAACTAAAGCACATTAATTTACAGCCGGCGCGTGGGCAGTTGAATTATTATCGGGCAAATGCGCGCAGTAAAAAATTAAACATGCCATTGTCATTTGATGCGTATTTAATGCCAGAAAGTAACGGCATGCATATTAGTGGCGCCAGTTTTAAGTTGGATGATTCTAGTACCGAGTTAAGAGGTGCGGAAGCAAGTGAAAACTTAAATGAGATTAACCAGTGGTTTAGTCATTTATTTGATAAGCAGGATATTGATGGTGGTAGAGCTTCAGTGCGAGCGGTAACCCCCGATAGAATTCCAATTATTGGGCCGGTAGCAAAAGCCTCGCAGCTTTTGGATGATTATGCTGATTTACATAAAGGTAAACCCGCCAAGCAATATCCACAGGCACAAAATTGGCCCAGCTTATATGTCAATAGTGGTTATGGTGCCAGAGGTTTTAGCAGTGCATTTTTATCATCTGAATTACTGGCAGCGATTATTTGTAATGAACCCTTGCCGGTATCTAAGCGAGTAGGTTATGCTTTGCATTCATCAAGGTTTTTAATTCGATCTTTAAAAAAGAGAAGGTTTAATGAAAAAGAGCGTTAAATTTAGTTTTATATTTGGTAGTTTATTTTTTGTTTCATTTTCATTGCAAGCAAAATGTAGTGATGAAGCAAGAGCCGGTGTTAACTGGACCGGTTGTGATAAAAGTAATTTAGATTTAAGTGGCGTTAATTTGCAAAGCGCTGTATTGAGGCGAGTGAATTTTAGTAACAGTAATTTATCGAAGGCGCGTTTACAAGCTGCAGATTTAACCTTTGCAAATTTAGAAAACACTAAATTTATAGCGGCCAGAATGGAACAGGCTAGATTAAATAATAGCAAAATAATTAATGCCGATTTTTCACAAGCAGTACTCGAAGAAGCGCGCTTTAGTAGGGCAACCATTAAACAGGCAAACTTTACAGCCAGCCGTTTAAATAAAACTGATTTTTATGAAGTAAAAGTTGAAGACGGCGTATTTGAAAATGCTCAACTTGAAAAAGCCAATTTTAGTCGTGCGAATTTAGTGAGTGCGAATTTTAAAAATGTGAGTGCGAAAGATGCAATTTTTAGCCAGGCAAATTTAGAAGGTGCTAAATTTAATGGCGCAAATTTAAAAGCCGCTAAATTTGTAGAAGCCAGTTTACTCAGTGCTCAATTTAATAAAAGTAATTTAAGTCAGGCATCTATTCAGGGTGCAGAAATCGATGGTGCAAATTTTGATGGAGCTAATTTAAGCAGTACCATTTGGGTGAAATATAAACGCTGCCGAAATGGTTCGGTTGGGTTTTGTAAATAATTTTTTTATTTAATATCACCCAATATCTGTTTTACTTTTTCAATACGTTTTAAATTAGCGCCCATATCGCTATGCCCAACCCGGGATGCCGAACGAATATGAATGAGTTTGTTTTCGGCATCAATGCGTACTTCAAAATCATCTACATACCTAAAAATACGTGAAGTGTAAGTGGCGTAAATATAATTACTGCGAGTGTTGATAATTTTTCCGCCCGTTGTTTCGATGGCTGTTATTACGTTATTAATACTTGTTGATTGAGATGTAACCGGCTCAATAAAATGTGCGTTATCTTCTGCAAATTCTGTGCAGATACAATTTGGTTTTTTTGAGCAGGGGGTAAGTTTTGAATTGACTATGCCATTAGCGGTGCCGGTTTGAGATGTGTAACCTAAATAGAAAAAATAGATTAAGACAATTGCAATGATTGAGATAAAAATAATTAAAGCTATTTTCATTGAGATTATTATATCCTTAATTTAAATTTTGTAGGCGTTAGCTGACGAAATGAAATAATGCGAAGCGTGCCGATTATCTTTCATGTTTTTAACAACTCGCATCGCATCGTAGTTTTAATCGCTAGCTGAAGCTAGCTCCTACAATTAAAAAATATCAATTCGATTTTTTAACAAACTGTGTCAAAATCACTATTCGCTGACCTTCCACTCTACCTTCAATATGCTCGGTATTGTTTGCAACCAATGAAATGTTCCTTACCGCCGTGCCACGTTTGGCGGTAAAGTTTGCACCCTTTACATTTAAATCTTTAATTAGTGTTACGGTGTCGCCGGCTTCCAATATTGCGCCGTTGCTGTCTTTGTGTACAACCGTATCATCGGTTGATTCAGTTAATTCGGCTTTCGCCCAGTTGAGTACATCGTCTTCTAGGTGCAGCATATCGAGCAAATCTTGTGGCCAGCCTTCTGCGCGTAATCGATTTAACATACGCCATGCTATTACTTGCACGGCAGGAACTTGGCTCCACATACTGTCATTTAAGCAGCGCCAGTGGTTGGGGTCTATTGTGTTAGGGTTATCAATTTGATCTTTGCAGATGTTGCAAATGTAAATACTTTGTTCTGCGTTATTATTTGATGCGGGGGAAACGTCATAAATGTCGAGGTTTTCTGTATTGCTACACAGCTCGCATTTTGATTCGCTGCGAATTTGTAAATCATTCTCGGCATTCATAAAGTGTTAACTCGTTAATTTTGTTTAATGTATTGCGTGAGTATTTTATCGAGATGATTAGCAAATTCCATTCTATCACTTTTGCTTAAGGCCGGTGGCCCGCCGGTGTTAACTCCACTGGAGCGAAGTGTGTCCATAAAATCGCGCATATTCAAGCGGGCTTTAATATTGGATTTTGTATAAAGTTCGCCGCGTGGGCTAAGGCAAATTGCACCTTTTTCTATGGCTTCATCGGCAAGGGGGATGTCACTGGTAATTACCAAATCACCACAAGTTAGACGCGCGACAATTTCATTGTCGGCCACATCAAAACCGTGGCTCACTTGCATAAAGTTTATTAGTTTGGAGGAAGGGATTTTTATAACGTGATTGGCAACCAGTGTCATTTTAATTTTGGTGCGTTCGGCGGCCTTAAATAAAGTTTCTTTAATGACAACGGGGCAGGCATCCGCATCGACCCAAATTTTCATAAGTGTTCCGTTTAATTACTAGGTTTTGTTTTTAAAGCGCGCACGATATTAAGTAATTCTTCCGAATCCCACTCGCGCCCACCGATGGCGCGATAAACTATGCGCCCTTGTGGGTCAATAACAAAAGTAGTGGGTAAACCTTTAATGGGCCATTGGTTAATGATTTCGCCAGATTGATCTAGCAAGATAGTGAAATCGATGGGGTAATCGCCGGTAAAAGTAAAAATGGTATCTTCATCTTCACCAACATTAATGGCGATCATCGCAATGCCTTGAGATTTTACTTTTGCCCAAGCGCGATTCATAGAGGGTAGCTCTTCGCGGCAGGGTGGGCACCAAGTGGCCCAAAAATTAATGATTATTGGTTGGCCTTTGTAATCGGATAATTGATGGGTTTTGCCATCCATATCTAGCAGTTTAAAATTAACTGCAGCGGGTTTATTGGTAAGCGGCGTAATGAGTTTTTTTGCATAAATAATATTAGATGATAAAAAAAGCACTAAAAAATAAATGATAAATTGATACTGTTTCATAAGTTTACTTTTTTCTTATCGGTTGGTTGGGCAAATGATGTTTTTAATCCACGTGCTATTTTTTTGATTGTTGATTTGCCACTCAATATATAAATCAAAAATACTACCAGGCTTTGGGCCGAAGCTAATCATGCCCCAGTTATAGTCACCGCTGGGTTCATAATTTTGTTCGGTGGGTAAAGTCGCCCAGCGAAAAGCTAATTTTGAGGCGGGTTTTATATCTGATTGCTGCCATTCTTTATCCCAAACTTTTTTTAGTTTTAAGGGTTGAGTTTTGTTATTTATTTTAATATGCCATTTTTTTAATGAAACATCGATGCTTTGATTTTTATCTTTAGAGTTGTTGCGAATAATTGTTTGAAATACGCAACTGTTAGCGATGTTATGGCTAATGTGTTTTGGGAAACCTCGCGCTGCAAAAAAACTGTAGGTTTGGTCGGGTAGTCGTTGAATAATACTTAACTCAAAATTTTGTTCAACTAACTTCCATTCTATTAATTGGGTTTCGGGTGAAGCCGTTTTGGTAATGTCTGCATGTAATATTTGTGGTAATAACAGGCAAATTAAAAAGCTAATTTTTTTCATAAATATTTTTAAATTATAATGCTTGACGCATTAATTTCTCATTAAACCCGTGGATGATTTCTTTATTGATAATAACTAACGGTGTGCCCCTGCCGCCCAATATATAAAATGTATTCATGTGCTTTTTTGATTTTTCAATATCATATTCGGTAAAGGGTAAGTTATGTTTATTAAAAAAATCTTTAGTGATAATGCAATAGCCGCAGCTCTGGGTGCTATACATTATAATTTCTGGTGGGTTAGCTTTAGTGAGTACGACAGGTTTATCGGACAACATTTGCGTAGAGAATTTTTGTACCAAAAAAAAGCCAGCAATAAACAATGTAAAAATTATAACAATAGGTTGTTTATAAATTGGCCGCTTAGGTGCAGTTGATTCGTTATTGCTCTGTTGATTATCGGAAGTCATATTAAAATTTAATTACCTTAACCGTGGCTTTTCATCGCGGCTTCGTATTTGGCTTGCACTTCATTTATTTTGTCGGCAGCAATAAAATCTTGCCATTTTTCTTGTGGAATATTCGACATGGCGGTTGCCACATAGTCTGCACATTTCGGGCATTTAAAAAAGAAGGTGTGTTTGTTTTGGCAGGTGTGGGTGTCGATTGCGTAATCGTCTAATTGAAGATCGCAGTTGCATTTTTTGCAAAAGCGTGGGAATTCGTAGTTTTGGTGATCCATTATGTTATTCTCATTAGTTAATATATCTAATGTAACAAATTATCAGCATGAAATAACCTGAAATATTTAGGTTTAATATAGTGGGTACATTATTGCTCGCTACGCATCGCGCGCCCTTCGGCAGCTAAAGCTACCTCCTACTGTATTTAGCCATCATGCCCATCTACCCGACGGCTTAGATACATTGGTGCATATTTAACAAACCAGATGGACAGGCTGATAAGCAACAGCCCAACGGCAATTAAATTTAATTGATTGCTGATTAATGCACTATCAAATAACAAATCGGACAATACACGGCTGATGGCGGCGAGCTGTATGCCAATAAATAATGCCCAACTTGTACGATCTAAAATCAGCATTCTGCCAGAGTGACCCATGGTGACGCGGGAGGCCATGGCAATGAGCAGGGAGACGAAGAAGCCGATAGTGAGTGCATGTAGCGGTGATTGGCCGAGTATAAATTCACCGCTAATTTGCAGCACTACACTTTGTATGCTGAATAATGTTAAACCGATAAATAACCATAAAAATGCCGTATGCAATACGCCTAGTAAGCGGTCTTTAAAACTGTGCTGTAATTGCCAGCGAATGGTGTGTAATAGCGCGATGGCGGCGAGTGGAATATCAACTAAAAATAGCCATTCAGTTTGCTCGTAGATACTTAATGTAAAGTGACCAATGCAACCGGCGAGGAAAATCCACAGGGTATAGGCGGGCTGAAAAACTTTGTAGTTATCAATAATATTGCTGCTGAAAAATGGCAACATGCGATGGCTAACCGTGAACAGCAGCGGCAATAAATATAACCAGATGCCGATGTTAATGGCGAGTTGCATAAATAACCAATTATCACTAAACACCCACCAGCCATAATTGGCAATGCCTACTGCACCAAAGCTAAGGGCGGCAAGTATGACGGTTTCATAGCGCTTGTTTTGTGCGGGTGCAGATTTAAAGGTTTTATATAGAATAATGATGGCTTGTATCCAGCCAAATAAAAAAATCGCCAGTCCAGAAAAAACAGATGAAAAAATAGATGATGAATTAAAAAATAAACTGATTTCAAAAATAAACAGCCCTGCATTAAGCCAGATAAAAACTGGGATGTAGTGTGCTTTTTCGATGCTTTTTGTTTTCATCCAGCGTGGGAATACGGTCATTAAAAAGCCTAAAATAAAAAAAATAAACAGGCCGTAAATCATAATAAAACCGTGTGCCCAAGTTGTTGGGATGGTGGTTTTTAAGGGTGCCCAAATATCGGTGTAACGACCAATAAGTTCAATTGACCAAAGCAGTAACGGTAATATCAGTTGTATTGCACCGCTAAAGAAAAACAGGCGGTGGGGCGCGGCGCTGAAGGTTTGCCAAAATGAGTTAGTTGATGATATTTGAGGTGAAGTCATAAGCCTTGAATGATTGCTGGTTAAAGTGTGACGAGCATTTTAGCGGGTGTTTAATGCGTTTAAATTAACTCATGTCAATTTTAAAAGTGTAATGCTTGGAAAACATGCAAATTGAATTGATAAATTTGAAGCTCACACCTACCTGCTGTTTCACAGTGAGGTCGGCGCGATTAATATTAGTTTATGAAGCGCCCAATTCCGCCTAACACTGAGCCTTCGCCTTGGTCGCTGCCGCCGTGAGAGGGTGCGCTTTGTAGCACGCGATCTGCCAAGCGCGAGAAGGGTAGGCTTTGAATCCAAACCGTGCCGGTGCCGCGCAGGGTAGCCAAAAATAAACCTTCACCACCGAAGAACATGCTCTTTAAACCTTTGGTCATTTCTATATTGTAGTCGATGCCGCTGCTAAAGGCGACTAGGCAGCCCGTGTCTAATCTTAAGGTTTCATTGTTAAGCTGTTTTTTCACAACGGTGCCGCCGGCATGAATAAACGTCATGCCGTCACCTTCTAGGCGCTCTAAAATAAAACCTTCACCACCGAAAAAGCCAGCGCCGAGTTTGCGATTAAATGCAATATCAATTTTAGTGCCTAATGCGGCGGCTAAAAATGCATCTTTCTGACACAAAATGCCATTACCATATTCGGCCATATTAATGGGGATGATACTGCCGGGAAACGGTGAGGCAAATGACACGTGTTTTTTACCCATGCCGGTATTGGTGAAATGCGTCATAAATAAAGATTCACCGCTAATAACACGTTTGCCCGCGCTAAATAATTTGCCCATAAAACCTTGGTCTGGCTCTGAGCCATCGCCCATTTTAGCTTCGAAGCTAATGTTCTCTTCCATATAGGTCATAGCACCCGCTTCGGCGATAACGGTTTCCTGCGGGTCTAATTCCACTTCAACCATTTGCATATCATGGCCAATAATTTTGTAATCGACTTCATGGCATTTCATTTTTTTGTCCTTACTTATTTTATTCAACAATATTTTCTAAGGCTTCATGGGCAATTTCTTTTACTTCATCATCTTCATCATTTAGCAGAGGGCGAATATATTTACGCGCATCAGAGTGATGACTTAAGCCTAAATAGTAACAGGCATCATTACGAATACGAGTGAGTGGATTGTTACAATGTTTTCCCAAGTCATCAATGGCATTAATCAAAATATCGCTGCCTTCAAGTTGCTCAATAATGGCACCTACGCCAATACGGGCGGATAAGCTTGACGTTTCATCACCCATAATATCAATTAAGGTTTTTATATTCTCGGGCTTATCTTCAATTAGTTGCTGTAACTTTGAGATTTCACCGCTGATCATTAGTTCCTCAAAATAGGCATTCAAATTGTCCGGCGTGCTAATCCATTGTTCAATTTCCGACTTTGATTTGAGGCCGCTGAGTTCCATTTCGCCTACCCGTAACCAAGGTACTGAGCGCACATTGAGCGTTTGAGCTTGCTCTGGCTCTAGCTCAATATTAATCACCTCTAAACGCGAGAGCTTACCTTCTTTAATTAGATCAGACAGGCTTTGTAGCATTGCAGGGCAATGTGGGCAACTAGTGCTGATTAGCAGTAGGGCGGGTGGGGCATAGCTCATATCGTTTCCTGAAAACAGCTTGAATTTGCGTTGGATATTGTAACAGCATGAAAAGATTAAATTATGTTAATATTCAGTCTGTTTTGTGATGAAAGATTAGGGTTTTAATAATGAGTATTTTGGTGGCCGTCATTAATGGTGATTCTAAAATTGAGTATGATCGCAGCAAGGAATTGCCGCAGAATCGGCAACTGTATCTGGATAAAATGGATGAAAAAATGGACATGGGTATTCCCAGTGGGCAAGGCAATATCTTTGCACCAGACTTGGCTCAAAAATCCCTGTTTGTCGCCAATCAATTAATGGCCGCAATTGAAGAAGATAATGAGCAATTAATTGCAGCCAGCATGGCATATTTGGCGCTGCGCTTGCCCGAGCTTAAACAGGTAAGCTCAAAAGAAAAAGATGGCAATAAGGAAATTAGCTTGATTTATGATCGCGATTATACCCCACCACAAATCGTTAATTTTGTTAAGCCAGAGCACTTAAACAGCTAAAACTCGCCATGCAAAACTCTCAAATTGTTGTACTCGGTGCTAGCAATAAACCGCATCGCTATTCTTATAAAGCGATTAAAATGCTACAAGAGTACGGTTATCATGTTGTGCCGGTACACCCTAAAATTGAAAATATAGATGGTTTAGTGGTAAAGCACAGTTTGAATTATATTCAAACCCACGTTGATACACTCGCACTTTATATTGGGCCACAACGTATTGGTCCTTTAATTGATGACATTATTAAATTAAATCCAGCACGCGTAATTTTAAACCCTGGCACCGAAAGTAATGAGTTGGAGTTAGCGTTATTGCATCATAAAATTTCATTTGTTAAAGATTGCACGTTGTTAATGTTGGAGCATGGGCGTTTTTAGTTTTTATGATTTTTTATCATTTAGGTATCAAAGTTTAATATGTATGATTTTATGGAAATTAACAGAAATACTTTTGCTTAGCTAAGTAGGGTAGATTTTCATTCTCTATTAAGCCCCAGTAATAATATATAGGCAGTTAAGCTAAAGTTTAAAAAATTATGCCAGCATAAAATGTATTATCTATAATTCACATTTTTCGGAACTATTTACATTTAAAATGATCCTGTTAATGGTATATGATTCGGTTGCTTGGTATATTACTATGCTGCGTAATTAAAAAATCTTAGAGTCCAATAACCAACTAGTAACTATTTATTATGAAAAGATTAGTGATTGATCTTGATGGTACCATCACATCCAATGAAACCTCTGATTATGAAAATGTGTCAGCTAATGACTCTGTTATCAAACAACTCAGAAATTACCGTGATCAGGGATTTGAAATCGTTATATTTTCAAGTCGCAATATGCGCACTTATGAAGCAAACGTAGGCAAAATCAACATACATACATTGCCTACAATATTAAGTTGGTTAGATAAGCATAATGTTCCTTATGATGAAGTTATTGTGGGTAAGCCATGGTGTGGTTTTGAAGGGTTTTATGTTGATGATAAATCAATCAGACCTTCTGAGTTTGCCAAATTAAATTATGATGAAATACAAGTGCTATTAAATAAAGAGAAAGATTTTACTAAATGATACTTATTACATCTGCTGCTTTTCTTGATCAAGAGCTCGGTGCAGAATTTGGTCGTATCCCGCCTGCATTTTTACCCATTGGTAATAAACGATTGTTTACTTATCAAGTTAAAGAGCTTCCTAAAAATGAAACTATTTACTTAACAATTCCTAAAGCATATATATTGAATGAGCACGATACGTGTCTATTGAAAGAGCTATCGATTAAAGTATTAAGATTGCCAGAAGGTATTGGTTTAGGTCAGTCCATTTTATTCGCACTAGATTTGATAGATTTTAATGGTGAGCCATTAAAAATATTGCACGGTGATACTTTGCTAGGAGGTATCAATCATAAAGCTATGGATATAATAGCAGTGAGCGAGGTTGATGATAATTACAACTGGGCTATTTATTGTGATTCAGGAGAAAAAACACTCATAGATTTTGTTCATGTTAATGACACAATGAAAGAAACGTATTGGGTCGCTAATGGCTACTTCAGTTTTTCAAATACAAAATTATTTATCGAAAGCATACAGTCGGCCAATGGTGATTTCATTCAGGGTATTAATAACTATTCTGCCAAAAAGAAACTGGGCAAATATAAAGCTTCTTTTTGGCATGATTTCGGGCATGTTCATACTTATTTTAGATCTAAGTCGCATGTGACAACCCAAAGAGAGTTTAATAATATAGAAATTAGCGATAAGACGGTTAAGAAAACCAGTTATAAAAAAAATAAAATGAAAGCTGAAGCAAATTGGTTAAGTGGGTTGCCTAATAATTTAAAGTTATATGCGCCGCATTTTATTTCACATCTAGATGAAGGTTATGAGATCGAGTATTTACACTATAACTCGTTAAGCGAATTGTATGTTTTTGGTATGCTTCCTGTTTTTGTTTGGAAAAAAATACTTAATGCTTGTTTTGAGTTTCTTGATGAGTGCAGTAAGCACAAAGAAGAAAAAGAAAAAAACTATAATTTTAAAGAAAATGTATTTTGCAATAAAACAAAAACAAGACTAAGTGATTTTTCTAAAAGTACAAGCATTGATTTACATCAAAAATGGCGATTTAATGGGAAAAAAATATCCTCTATTGAAAGTATTCTAAGCCAAACAGAGTCATATCTTCCTAGTTTAAATGAAAGTCAGCGATGCATATCTCATGGCGATTTTTGTTTCAGCAATATACTGTATGATTCTAGGTCGCAATCTATAAAAGTAATAGACCCAAGGGGTTGTGACTACAAAGGAGATATCTCATTGTACGGAGAACAGTTGTATGATATTGCAAAAATTAGTCATTCAATACTTGGTATGTATGATTTTATTATTGCCAAAAATTACAAACTTATAAAAAGAAACTATGATATTGAATTTCATTTATTTAAGCATGCATCTGTAAATAAAATTCAAAATACATATGTTCAAATGCTCAATGAAAAATATGCACTAACCCAAAAAAACTTAAATGCAATGCAGATACAGCTTTTTTTATCCATGTTACCACTGCATAAAGATGATGTTGATCGCCAAAATGCATTATTGGCTAATGCTTTTCGATTATATGCCGAGTTAGACTGGGAGAAAAAATGATAGTTATTCCAATGGCAGGTTTGAGTTCAAGATTTTTAAAAGCGGGTTATGAGAAACCCAAATATATGTTAGTCGCTCATGGAGAATCTTTGTTCTCACATGCTGTAAATAGCTTCAAACAATATTTTGATAGTGAATATTTTTTATTTATAACTAGAGATATTCAAGGAACTGAAAACTTTGTCAATGTAGAGTGCCAAAGGTTAAAAATAAAAAATTATTGCGTAGTTGTTTTACCTAAAGAAACAATGGGGCAAGCAGATACAGTAAGGCAAGGTGTTTTGGAAAACGCTGATAAATCTGAAGCCTTAACAATATTCAATATTGATACATTTAGACCTGGTTTTGTGTTTCCTGATTTTATTGATGAATGTGATGGTTATCTGGAAGTTTTTAATGGAACAGGAAATAATTGGTCATTCATTCGAGTTGATTCAGTCGATAAAACAAAAGTCATACAAACAACCGAAAAAAATGCCATATCTAATTTTTGCTGTACTGGTTTGTATCACTTTAAAAACATTTCGTCTTTTTTAAACGCATACGATACTGAATTAAGAGATAACCTAGAAAATTTATGTAATGGTGAGGTGTATGTGGCCCCGCTTTATAATCATTTAATACAACGGGGTTTGTATATTCGTTATAATTTAATTGATGAATCGGAAGTTATATTTTGTGGCATTCCCAATGAGTATGAAGGTTTTTTGAAAAATGCGGGTAATTTATAATGAATTCTAGTCAATTTATAAATAATGAAGATATAACAGTTGTTGTGCAGGGGCCGGTACAGACGTTGTCTGATCGCCCCCAAGAAGAAGGCATTACCCTCAAGTGTCTTAACTCGGTTAGGCAATATTTACCCGGTTCAAAAATAATATTATCGACATGGAATAACCAAGATTTATCTAACCTTGATTATGATCAACTGGTTATAAATGATGATCCGGGCCCTAATATATTGAATTACTCAAAAAAAAATAAGCCTCATAATGAAAATACTAACAGGTTAATAGTGTCAACACTTGGCGGCCTAAAAGAAGTTAAAACAAAGTATGCGATAAAACTACGTTCAGATAACTATTTAACAGGTGACGGTTTCAAAAAATTGTTTTTAAACTATCAAGAACGAGGCGAGAATTTTAAATTATTTAAGCAGCGGGTCGTTGTTATAAATACTTATTTTAGGGAATATACGCGTGGAATGCGCTCGGCATTTGTCGTTTGTGATTTTTTTAATTTTGGTTTACTGGAAGATGTAATTAAACTATGGGATCGGCCGTTACTATCTGATTTTGAATTTGACCCTGCAAAAAAAGGGCTGGTTCAATCTGCATCTGCACCTTTGTTTCGTCTTGATGTAACTCAGGAATTGTTTCTTACACCCATTAATCAGATGTTAGATAAAAAAATTGATTTGCAACATTTGCTCGATGTAAAAGATAATAAATTACAAATTTGTGAAGAGATATATGCAAATAATTTAGTAACAGCAACGCCTAAAAAGGTGGGCGTTGGGTTAACCGTCAAGTTTATGGGAAAGGCTAGGGTTTCTAAATTTAAAAGTAGAGTTAGTTTTTATAGTCATAAAAAATGGCAGTTATTGTATCAGCGTTATTGTGATAAATCTTTTGTTGTACCTAATGCAACGAGGTATAAAATTAATCGCTGGATTTTGCAGCTATTATTTGTACGAAATAGAGCGATAGGATCTAAATTTCGTATGTTGCGCAACAGGTTGGTTTATTTTATCAAAGCGAAATAATTTTTTAAATGAGACCTTTGCACGATAGAGGCGCAAAAGAAAAATGCGCTAAAATTTTACTGATTGAGGCAGGAAACGCAGTTAATATCTAGATATTGACCAGTTTTCTAACGAAAAGCAGTGAAATTTTAGCCATTTTTACTTGTGATTCTATCGTGCAAAGGTCTCTAAATATCTTTATTTATGTTGTTTGATTGGTTAATTATCTAGCAACTTTAAATCAGGAACAAATCGGCTAATAGCCGAACCCGCAAATACACCAAATATTATGCGCCGAGTTTTATACCAGTAAGTGCCAAAAAATATCACAATCATTCCTAACGCCATTAACACATAAATCATTACGTTTTGCTCACTGATTAAATCGTGTTGTAAAATTTGCGTAAGTGCATAAATAGCATAAAGTTGAGTGGAAACTAACATCGCCCTGCGATCAACAAACAATGCTGTGAGAAAAAATCCCGCAAAGAAAATAATCATTAATAAATTATTACTGAATGATTGCAACCATGCTTGCTCACTGGTTAATAATGAAATCATCGCGCCATGTACAATTAAGGGCGCGGCTAATAAATGTAACCAAAAAGCGCTGTCGCTTAAATGGCTTTGTCTTTGGGTATCTCTTGAATCAAACCACATAGCAATGCTGAAAATGGTTAAGCCCATCGCCACAAAAATCAGTGGGCTGTTTAATACATCTATGCCTATTTGTATAACGGTAATGGCAACCGCACTTGCGGCTAATGGCAATAAACTAAATGGCATTTTATATCTTAAATAAAACAGCAGGCAACTTAAACTGATAATGCTCAAACCGATTGATGCTGAACTTTCATGTTCAAATGAAAAGGCGTTGTTTATAAAAAATAATATAGATAACAAAATAACCATGCCCGGTAATACAAGCCGACGAACTCGCACTAACCATTCAGCCATAATAATAAAAGCTGCAGCAGGGATTAAAAAATAATAGCCAGATAAGGCTGTCATGTTAATAGATGCCACCAATAAAATAATACCCAGCGCAATAAATACATCGCCAAAGCTGCGAATAAATTTTAGAGGTTCGTCTTTGTTTGTAGTGGCTGATAATTCACTTTGTTGATTTTTAATAAATTGAAATAGTGGTTCTATTTGGTTTTCATTAATAATATTTTTAGTGGCGGCTTTTGCTAAGGTGTTTTTGGAAATCATATTATAAAAGGCTTGGTGAGTTTGGCATGCTTTATGACAGTTAAAATATTTTTGGTTTTAGTATTTTGTAATATTAATTTAATATGTTCAACTTTACATGTCATATTTTGCTTTATTTTTAACCCGTTCGGGTTAGAAATAAAAGTATTTTTATTGTTAAATTAAAAATAACTTTTCAAACGTTTTTTTTGCTGCTAGGTTTAGCGTTGTAAAAACTGACAGGGCATGCAGGAGCGCTTTGTCATTAAACAAAAATAAATGATGATAAGGATACATAATCATGAACTCTTCTTCTTTACCTTTCAAACGTTCAGCTCTTTCTCTTAGTTTAATTACTTTACTCTGTGCATCCACTAATGTCTTGTCTGCAACCGTTACCATTACCGGCAATAACGGTGTTAATGGTGCGGTTGGCATTACTGGCAATCCGGGTGGTGTCGGTGGCGATGGCAGTGATGGCAACAGTGCCACAGCCAATGCCATTGCTGATGATTTACAAAATTCAGCCACTGCCCGAGGCGGTAATGGCGGAACCGGTGGCGCCGGCGGGCGCGGCAATCCGACTAATTCAAATGGCGGTGATGGCGGTAACGGTGGTAATGGTGGTGATGCAAGCGCCGCCGCGAACCAGCTAACGCCGGGTAATATTCAAACAGGCAATGCATCAGCCATAGCCACTGCAAGGGGTGGAGCCGGTCAACAGGCAGGCGCAGGTGGGACAGCCACCGGCACAGGTATTCGCGGTGACAGTGGTGATGGGGGTAATGGTGGAAATGCAACTGCAAGTGCCAGCACCCGTGCCACCGGAAATGCAACGGTGACTGCAAGATCAACGGCTGGTAATGGTAATCGCGTTAGTAACTCTCCGGGAACAGTCGCTAATGCAGGTGATGGTGGCAGTGCAGGTTTAGGCATGGTTTATGGTGAGTCCACCGGTGGTGGGATTGTTAACGTAACCGGTGAAGTTAACGGTGGTAATGGCGGTAATGCTACCGGCAATGGCAATGCGGGCAGCGGTACAAGTGCAAGCTTAACCAATGCAGTGGATGGCAATACCACGGGTAGCCTTTCTTTAACGCAATCAGCGGCAGGTGGAAGTACCGGATTTGTAGGTGATGGCCTTAATGGTTCGGCCGGTAGCGCAAGTAGTACTTTAAATAAAGACACCAGTAGCGCTTCATTAGGCTTGGGTGCAAACGCGACAGGTGGTAGCGGTAATGCACGAACATCGGCTACCGGTACGGCATCCAGTGGGGCTAATGCTGTGACAAATGTAAGTGGCAGTAATGATGCAGGCAGCGTTGCTATTTCAGGTGTTGCTACCGGCGGAGCTGGTGGAGCCGGTGCTGGTGGTGCCAATAGTGGTAATGGTGGCAATGCAACCAATTCAGCCAGCGGGTTAACCCGTGGAGATGCTCAACTTGTTAATGTAAGTGGCAGCGCTTTTGCAGGTAATGCTGGCAGTATTGCAAGTGGTGTTAATTCAGCAACTGGAACAGGGGGTAATGCCAGCAGCTCATCAAGAGGTGAAGCGGAGGGTAATAGCCGAATCACGGTAACTGACAGGGCAATTGGTGGAGCAGGTAGTACTAATACCACGGCCAGTGGCACTTCGGATGGCGGCAATGGTGGCTCGGCTAGTTCTAGCGCTGAGGGTGTTAGTGTTGGAGGCCAGCCAGTCAGTGTTAGCGCAAGGGCCACCGGCGGTAGTGGTGGTATAGGGGCAGGTAATACTCAAACCGCAGGTGCAGGTGGCGTTGCCAGTGCGAGTGCAATAGCTAATAACACTGTCGGTGGTACCACAGTAAGTGCAACTCAAATAGGTGGACGAGGGGGGCGCGGCACTAATTTTGCAAATGGTGGTGCGGGTGCCGATTCGACTATGGTCGATGCAATAAGAGGTGCAACAGCCGGTGTTTTAAACTTACTTCAAAATGCGATTGCAGGTAATGGCGGGTCTAGCATAGAAGGTGTAGGCGGACGTGCCGGAAATGCAGATTCAAATTTAACTATTGATAATAGCCTGCTGGGCGGTATCGTTAATGCAGATGTAAGAGCCACTGCAGGTGATGGCGGTGGAGCATCTAGAGGAGGTAATGGCGCAGATGGTGGTACAGCCAATACGCAGCTTAATGTCACCTCTACAAACAGTAGTAACAATACAGCTGTTGCGACAGTTGCAGGTGGTAATGGCGGTAGATCAGTTGACGGAACAAGTGCTGGCAACGGCGGTGCTGCCAGTTTTAATGATGCAACTGGCTTAGGCCAATCCACAGTCTATGGGCGCACTACCGATGGCAACATGACCGTTACAGGTAATGCAACCGGCGGTAATGGTGGCCGTGCGACGGGTGCAGCCAATGCAGGCAATGGTGCTAGTGTGGTATTAGATAATGCGGTAAATGGTGATACCAGTGGCACATTGGTTTTAAATCAAAATGTGGTTGCGGGTAACTCAGGTGATGTTGAAGATGGCCTTAGCGCTACAACCGGTAATGCCAGCAGCCTTTTAGATAAAACCACCAGCAGTGCTTCTTTGAGTTTACGGGCGAATGCTAATGGAGGTAATGCGGTGAGACGCACCTCAAGTACCGGCACTGCATCTGCAGGCGGTAATGCGCTAGGAAATGCGCGGGGCGCTAATGATGCGGGCAGTGTTTCGATTACTAACTTTGTGAGAGGTGGTGTCGGAGGCGGTGGAGTAGGTGGTGCAAATGGTGGTAATGGAGGTAACTCCAGTAATACGGCTGTTGCGTCAACCAGTGGGGACAATCAGACGATAGCAATAACCAATACCACTTTATCTGGTGGTGCGGGTGGTAGTGCAACAAATGGTGGAGTGGCTGGAGCTGGGGGAAATGCATCCAGCTCATCTACTGCGAATGCGCAAAATAGTAGTGTATCCATCCGCGATGTGACGTTGGGTGGCAATGGCGGTACCGCAAGTAATGGAGCGAATGGTGGCTCAGCTCGCACTGAAAGTACCGGCAGTAATGCCTCTTCAACACAGGCTTTAAGTGTGAACAGTACAGCCCGCGGCGGCACCGCTGGAATCGGCAATAATAATGCGGGTGTTGTCGGTGCAACCGGTGGTGATGGCGGTGCGGCACTTGCGACTGCAACAGGCACTAATCTTTTAGGTCGGGCTTCACTCAGTGCGACTCAACTCGGCGGTAACGGCGGCAGAGCGACAGGCGGTGCCAATGGCGGCAATGGTGCTGATTCTATTATGCGAGATGCGCTATCCGGTGGCGCGGCATCTACATTAACTCTGGATCAGCGTGCTACTGCGGGTTTGGGTGGTGATAGTAACGATGTGGGTGGTGCGAGTGGAAATGCGCTGTCATCTTTAACATTGGATAACACAACCCTAGGAGGCAATGTAACAGCGACTTTATTCGCAAACGGCGGAAGGGGTGGTGACGGCGGCGCAGGCAATGGTGCTGATGGTGGGAGTGCTACAGTGAGTAGCAATATTACCAATAGCAATAATTTAAGATCAAATACCATTACAGCAAGGGCAACCGGTGGAACGGGGGGCAATTCAGCATCGGCTAATGCCGGTAATGGCGGGCAGGCGCTGCTCACTGATGGTACGGATATGGTTTACGGATTATCCACAACCGGTGGTGGGCTGACGGTTGTAGGTGATGCCATTGGTGGCAACGGTGGTTTTGGTACCCTCACAGGCAATGCAGGTAATGGTGCCAGTGTGAATTTAGATAATGTGGTTGATGGTGATACCAGTGGTGCTTTGAATCTTGTTCAGTCTGCAAGTGGTGGTAGTGCTAACAGTGTGCAGGCGGGTAACAATGGTATAGCGGGTAGTGCAAGTAGCCGGTTAACTAAAGTCACCTCAAGTACCTCATTAAATATTACCGCAGATGCAACCGGTGGTGGTGGTGGCCTCAGAAACTCCACCTTCGGCGCGGCATCTGATGGCGCGCAAGCACAGGTTAATATTCTCGGTGATAATGATGCGGGCAGCGTTTTAGTAACGGGTACGGCGCGTGCAGGTAGTGGTGGCCGAGGTATTAATGGCGCAAGTGGAGGCTCGGGTGCCGATGCTAACTCAATCGCACGTGGCATTACGCGGGGTGATACTCAGTCGATTCGCGTGAATGGAACTGCGATAGCAGGTGCAGGGGGAGGTGTCGCGAATAGTGGTACTGATCTGTTTTCTGGATTCGGTGGAAATGCAACAAGCTCATCGGTGGGGACGGCTTTTGGTAATAGTGGAGTCGTTGTTAATGACCGAGCCACCGGTGGCCGTGCGGGTAACATTACCAATACGAATATTTCGGGTAATGGCGGTATTGGTGGCAATGCAAACTCATCAGCCATTGGTTCGAATGCGGGAGCACTGGGTGTAACAACAACATCTATTGCCAATGCGGGCAGTGGTGGCTTTGGCTCGGGTGACGGCTTCAGCAGTGGACGCGGCGGTAATGCACGCGCAGAGGCGAGAAGCACAGGTTTGGAACTGGTGAATGCGACAACCACCGCAAATGGCGGGGTCGGTGCAGGCTCACCACCAAATGGTAGTGCGGATGCGGTATCCGTTGCAACGGGAACCCGTGGCCTTGCAAGAGCAACTGCCAATTCCGGTACTAATTCCAGTGTGACTAATCGCAATTTTGCCTCTGCTACCACCCGCGCATCTGTGTTAGGTAATAGCACAACAGGTAGAATCGCAACCAGCCGCACAGAAGCCAGCGCTAATCAAAGCCAGCCTTCGCGTAATCGTTCGCAGGCCATTGGATTACAGTCTGCGGCATTTGCAACTTTACTGCCCGATCAGCAGGATGCATCGAATGCAGTCGCAGATAACGCAATTGTTAGAACGGCGATTGATGATAAAGAAGCTTTGGCTTTAGCCGTCTTGGGCGGTGCCTTTTCAGAAAATGGTGAAGCGACAGTTGGGCAGCTATTTACCAGCTCAGTCGATTTTAATATTGATATGGCAAATAGAACCAGCACCGATTTGCTGATTGGTTTGCTCGACCCATTTGCCACCGGCATTCATGGTTTTGACAGCCTGCGCTTTCGCATGAATATTGAAGGCACGCAGGTATCCGATCAGATATTTACTAATCTGGGTTCGGCGATGAGCTATTTTGACGATAACGCCTTAAACTTTGGTTTGTGGGATGATTTAATCAGCGCCGATAATATATTGGATGTGGGTTTTGTATTTGATTTAACCGAGCTGCATTTAGGCGAAGGTTTTAGCACTAATTTAATCGTCAGTGCCAGTGATGGGATATTGCCGCCTTCAGCGGTTCCTGTGCCCGCTGCTGTTTGGTTGTTTGGTAGTGGCTTACTTGGCTTGTTAGCGGTTGCGCGTCGACGTATAGAAAAGTAGGGATTATGTTTGGGTCGCAATACACTTTATATTTAGAATTGAAAGTGTACTGCGATCTGGCGTGATTATTATATTTTTTAAAATGCGGCAATCATTGCGTTAACAGTAAAATTTAACCATTCATTAAAAAACCTTCAACGTGTTCTATGTTTTCTGGTGTCCCAAATAATACCAGTACATCACCTTCTTTAAGCTCCCTATCTGAATTTGGCGGCACGACACTTGAGTCATCTTTACGGTTTTTGTGCAGAGTTATACCTTTTGCAGATAGCTCTAAATCGTGAAGTTTTTTGCCAATTGCATAGGCACCAGCTTCTAGTGTGTAGCTACTTAAGCGCTTGCGAATATCGTCGGGTAGTTCTAAATCATTGCTTTCACTACCATGAAAAAATTCTCGCATGCTGGCGTATTTGTTATTACGGACTTCCTGTATGCGGCGCACAATTCTGGCCATTGGAATACCTAAAATAGATAATACATGAGATGCCATAATAAGGCTGGATTCGAGGGTTTCTGGAATGACTTCGGTGGCACCGGCGGCGCTTAATTGCTCGTAATAGGTGTCATCTTTTGTTCTAACTAGTACGGGTAAATTTGGGTTAATGTGTTTGGCTTGCGTGAGTGTTTTTTCAGCAGAGCCAACACTGTCGTGGCAAATAATAAGAATAGATGCACGTTCAATACCGGCGGCATGTAATATTTCACGATGAGTTGAATCACCAAATGAAACTTGATAGCCGGCTTTGGTGGCATTGCTAATTAAGTCGACATTAAAATCGAGAGCAAAATATTTAAAGCCTTCCGCATCGAGAATTTGTGCGATATTTTGGCCGATGCGACCAAAGCCACATATAATAACGTGCTTGTCCATTGAGCGAGTATTACTGCTGATATTATCTTTAGTGCTTTCGCGGTTTTGTATGTAGCTGCTGGTAAATTTTTTGGCAATTAAGCCGTTGTATTTAACCAAGAAGGGGGTGGCGATCATGGTGAATACAATGGCGGTTAATAAAAGTTGTGACTCGGCGAGGGGTAACACATTAAAGCTGACTGCCAATGCCATAATGGCAAATCCAAACTCACCGCATTGGCCTAACACAACCCCCGTGCGTAATGCCACACCGTTGGATGAGCCGGTAATGTATTTACTTAACAGCATAATTAATAATGCTTTGCCAACGATAATGCTAACTGCAATGAGTAGTGCCCAATGGAGAATATCGAATATGCCGTATAGTTCGAGCATCATGCCGACGCTGATAAAAAATAGCCCGAGAAAAACATCTCGAAACGGGCGAATATCATTTTCTATTTGATGCTTAAATTCAGTTTCACTTAACATCATGCCCGCAAGGAAGGCGCCCAGTGCCATTGATAGTCCCGCTAATTCTGTGGCCCAAGCTGACAGTAAAGCCACCAGTAATACGGTGAGAGTAAATAATTCGGCAGAATGAGCTGAGGCCACTTCATGGAATAGGGGGCGTAATAGCCAGCGACCGATAGCCAGCATAAATATGGTTACGCCTATACCCATTGCAAAACTATATGATAATTCAATAAGGAATGAGGTTTCACTATCACCGGCGAGGCTGGAAATAATGACTAACATGGGCACAACGGCGATATCTTGAAATAATAAAATAGAGATAGAGATATTGCCGTGGCGAGAGTCGGTTTCGAGCTGTTCTCCCAGCTGTTTTATAACGATGGCGGTGGATGAAAGCGCCACAATGCAGCCAATGACAAATGCAGATTCATGGCTGGCCCCTAGTAGCCATGCGGTTAAGCCAGCAATTAATAAGGTTAGGCTAACCTGAGCGCTTCCCAGCCCCAGCACTGAGCGGCGATTGGCAATCAGTTTGTTTAATGAAAACTCCAACCCTAAGCTAAACAGTAAAAAGGCAATGCCGACTTCGGCTAAAAAACGCAGGGTTTCAGAATTTTGTACGAGATCTGCGGCGTGTGGCCCCAAGCTAATGCCAACGGCCAGATAGGCTAAAATTGCAGGGAGTTTTATACGCCGAAAAAGAGCAACAGCAACAACGGAAATGGCGAGCAGAATAATGGTATCGCTAAGAACGTCATGCATAGATTGATTCGTGGTCGTTGGTTATTTAATGATTGTTAAAGTGTAGCATTCCATTGCGGGCAGAGGTAACTGAATTAACTATCCAAATTGTCAGCGGCATCGAGGGTGTTTAGCAGCAACACTGCCACTGTCATGGGGCCAACACCGCCGGGCACGGGGGTGATCCATGCGGCATTTTTCGATGCGGTTTTAAAGTCGACATCGCCGCATAGCGAGCCATCATCTAAGCGGTTAATGCCCACATCGATAACGGTGGCACCTTTTTTAATCCATTCGCCTTGCACGAGATCAGGCTTACCCACAGCGACTATGACTATATCGGCTCGTCGTATATGGTCTTCTAAATCATTAGTGAAACGGTGGGTGATGGTGACAGTTGCACCTGCGAGTAATAGCTCTAATGCCGCTGGACGCCCCACATGATTGGATGCACCCACAATAACGGCATTGCGGCCATAGTAACTTTCGCCAGCAGAATCGAGTAATAGTTTTACACCATAAGGTGTGCAAGGGCGCAAGCCCGGTTTGCGTTGTGCAAGTTGACCGAGGTTATAGGGATGAAAGCCATCAACATCTTTTTTAACATTAATGCGGTCAATTACCGCTGATTCGTCTAATCCTTGTGGGAGGGGAAATTGCACTAATATTCCGTGAATATCATCATCTTCATTTAGTTGGTCAATAAGATCGTTTAACTCTTGCTGCGAGGTTGTCGCGGGCAAATCATAGGCTTTAGATAATATGCCCGCCTTTTCGCAAGCCAAGCGTTTATTACGAACATAAACTTGTGAGGCTGGGTCTTCCCCGATTAACACAACCGCCAAACCGGGGGCTTTTTTGCCTGCACTTAAACGCTTGTCAACTCGCTGTTTAATGGTCGCGTGAAGATCCGTTGCGACTTGTTTGCCATCTATTATTTGTGCAGACATACTTATAAGGTATCCAGTAATGGTTGTTATTAAATTGAGAGGTATCAATGAGATGCGGATTTTCTCATGCAATGGGTGTAAGCCACAAGCAGCATAAGGATAAAAAGAGTAAGTATTTTAATGAATTACCGCAACAGCAGTTGACCTGAATCGAGGAAATGCGTAATATCCGCTTCCTCGTTTGTTGCTATATGTTAGTGGCAAGGGAGACGAGTAATAGCTAATTGCAACTCGTTACAAGGAAATGTTGAATAGTTCGGGGTATAGCGCAGTCTGGTAGCGCGCCTGCTTTGGGAGCAGGATGTCGGGAGTTCGAATCTCTCTACCCCGACCAAATTTAAAAGTGCGAGGTTTTGTCGGATATTCGATAATGCTTTACACGGTTCAGTAGAGAGGTTCGAACGATAAGAGTTCGAAAAATTTGCGGGGAGCAAATTTTAGCAGGGTGGTGTTTTTTATCACCCTGACCCGCAGGGCGAAATACAGGGATGTATTTCGTAATCTCTCTACCCTGTTAGCAGGGCCAAATTTAAAAGTGCGAGGTTTTGTCGGATATTCGATAATGCTTTACACGGTTCAGTAGAGAGGTTCGAACGATAAGAGTTCGAAAAATTTGCGGGGAGCAAATTTTAGCAGGGTGGTGTTTTTTATCACCCTGACCCGCAGGGCGAAATACAGGGATGTATTTCGTAATCTCTCTACCCTGTTAGCAGGGCCAAATTTAAAAGTGCGAGGTTTTGTCGGATATTCGATAATGCTTTACACGGTTCAGTAGAGAGGTTCGAACGATAAGAGTTCGAAAAATTTGCGGGGAGCAAATTTTAGCAGGGAGGTGTTTTTTATCACCCTGACCCGCAGGGCGAAATACAGGGATGTATTTCGTAATCTCTCTACCCCTGTTAGCAGGGCCAAATTTAAAAGTGTAAAGTTTTGTCGTAATATAAGATATTGCTCTACTTTTAGTTTTAGTTAACTGAAAAAATAGTTAATTATTCGCAATAACATAATTAACAAAAGTCCTGTAAAACTGGACGGATTAGTACATGCGCCTGTAGCTCATCTGGATAGAGCATCGGCCTTCTAAGCCGAGGGTAACAGGTTCGAGTCCTGTCAGGCGCACCATTTGTATATGAGCTGTAAAGTATAAACTAGCTCATCTGGATAGAGCATCGGCCTTCTAAGCCGAGGGTAACAGGTTCGACAAAATTGTCTGGAACAATTTTGAACATACTCAATACTTTATATTGAGCATGGCCCGCAGGGTGAAGGGCAGGATGCCCAAAATAATCCTGTCAGGCGCACCATTTTCAAAGTTAATGGTGGGTGTAGCTCAGTTGGTAGAGCCCCGGATTGTGATTCCGGATGTCGCGGGTTCGAGTCCCGTCACTCACCCCAGTATAATCAAGCACTTACAGAAATGTTGGTGCTTTTTTTTATCTAAAATTTATCACTGGGTAACTTTGGGCATGGGCTTGAATGATTTAATGGGGTTATCTGGTGGCTTCTCAGGTAGAAGGCGTCTGCTTTAATTCAACGAGAGTTAAGAATTATGTTAAATGTCAGAACGTGACAATAATCATTCAAAAGGCGCAATGTCGTATTTGAGCTAAAAACCGGTCTTTGTAGTTACCGTGTAAACGTCTATCTCAAGGTGACTAATATTAAATACAGGCTAAGGAGCTAGGTTTTTACATTCAACGGAGGGATAAAACTTTTGTTTTCTAGCGCTTTCATTACACCTCGCAATAAATAACTACGTGAAAAATTTACATAGTAAGAACGCGCCCCTTTTTTTGTTGGTTTTATAAACCCCGCGTCCTTTAGTTTTTTAATTAAATGGGTTTTCTGTCTTGCTGTGTACTTACTGGGTAGGTCACTAGACTTAAATGATTGTGTATCGCCGTTTAATCCTAGGTTTAAAATTGTAGCCTCTTCTTGTGTGATGGCGCTTCTGTCTACTGCATCGGTAATAGCCGGTTTAAGTATCTGTGTTATTAAGTACCTACTATCTAGTAGTGCATCAATTTTTATTAGTTCGCCGCTTATGCCTGATAGAACGTATTCACACCAACTTAATAAGTCTTTATCTTTACCAGTGTCAGCTACTGACAAGGCTAGGTAATAATAGTCTCTCTTACTAAAAAACACACATGATGGGTTTAGTATTCGGCCTTCTTGCACATTAAACCCATATTTAATTAACAAGGCATAGTTTAAAAGCCGGACAATGCGTCCATTACCGTTGGCGAAGGGGTGCACCCATGTGAACCTATGGTGGAATAATGCTGTTTTAATTAAATCAAATTGATCCTTGTTCTCTCATTAAGTTTTTAACGTGAAAGTGCTCTGGCGGTACGTGTTTAGCACCTGCTATTTTTACGTCATGCATACGGTAAGCGCCCGCATTTCTATCCCCACCCCTATCTAAATTTTTAACAATTATTGAATGTAGGTCAAAGATGAATCGCTGTGTTATTTCTGAGCCTGTCTCTATGTTGTCTTCAACATACCTTATCGCTTCAGAAATATTACTAATTTCACGTAAACTTTCTGTACCGTCATCTTCACCATCGATTTGATGCTCAACATAATCCGCTATAGTGGTATGATTTTCTTCAATACGGGCAGAACCTAAGCTTTCAAGCCAGTGGAAAATATGCTTTAACTGAAAAAAATACCACGGGGCGGCGGTGCCTTTTAAGGTTTTTTTGCGTAAGTGATCTAGTTCTATTATGGAAGTGGTCAGCTTGGAGTCGAACTTGGGCATCACTAGTCTTAAGTCATTATGTATTTATCCGATGCATCCACAGGTGGGCGTAATGATATCTACATTACCAAACAAAGAACATATACACAAATATTAACTAAGCTATTGATTATTGGTGATTTAATACAAATTCATTTCAGTTAATATCTACATATTAAGGGCTGGCGTATCTACATAATATGTTGTCTAGTAACTACATGGGCATACTTACTCACCCCAGTATAATTAAGCACCTGCAGAAATGTAGGTGCTTTTTTGTGCCACTATAAAGCACACGCTACCAATGCATAATCGAATTAGCATAATACTCAAGCAGTGGCTTAGATGCTTTATTCACACATAATAAACTTTCTTTTGTATCAACTAAGCCTCTTGCCGTTAAGATAATCAATGCATTGCTTAAAATACCTTCACAGGCATTTGAAGACATATTGATGGGTGCGCCTTGGTTTTTTAATTCATCAATGCGTTGTACGGCTTGTGATTTTAAATTCAGTTCACTTTTCCATTCGGTTTTATTGTTTAATAAAATTTCAGACATTAATGCAACCGGTAAAATAGGGATAACATCACTGATGTTTTTCATTAAAGATTCAGCTAATTTTTTTACATGCTCAAAACGTTCTTCTTGTTCGAATTGGCTAAAATTAATTTTATTATTTTCGCAATATTGTTTAACAGAAATTGGCGTACCGAAATTAACATTGGCATAACCAAAACGCTTCCAGCGCATTTTCCGTGACAGTAAAGTCATTTTATAAATAAAGCGTACAGATGTTTTTATGACAAACCAGCTACTGCGTTTTTCTGTTTTTTTATCAAGCTTTCGAATTAAGCTGCGGTCTTCAATCACGCGGTCATAATTTATGCCCACGGGTACAAATACAATATCTTTATCAAATTCGGGGTGATATTCTCTGAGCATATAATCTATAAAACCCAAGCGTGGTTCACGCAAGGCACCATTTTTAGTTAAGCCACCTTCAGGAAAAACTGCTTGGCAAACACCGGCGCGGGTAGCCATGTGCACATAACGCTCAAGCACTTTTCGGTATAACGGGTTTTGAGAATTGCGGCGCACAAAAAATGCCCCCATGGATTTAATTAAAGTTTGTAATGGCCATATACGTGCCCATTCACCTACCGCATAAGACAGTGCTGTTTTTTCAGCAACTAAAAATGAGGTAAGAATATAATCCATATTACTGCGATGATTCATAACAAATACCACGCTTGCGCCGCTTGGGATTTTCTTTAACGCATCATCATCAAAAAAGCCCACTCGAATTCGATAAATTAGGCGTGCAAATTTTTGTGCTAACCAGTATCCCACACGAAAATAAATATAGGCATTAAAGGCCGGTACAATTTCACTGGCATATTGGCGGGCTTTTAGTTGGGCGGCAGCGACGGGTATTTTATTTTCTTCGGCGTAGTTTTTAATGGCTTCAATAACCGGCTCATCAAAAACTAATTGGTCAATTAAGCTTTGCCGACGGGTAAGTTGAAAAGGCCGAATTTCGATATCGAGGCGGTTGCTAACTTCATCGATAACTTTATTAACGCGGCGGTGTAAATACCAGCGTAGCCCCGGCATTAATAGTCGGTCGAGTATCATTATGGTGGCGAAAAAAAGGAGTAAAATAAAAAGCCAAGTGGGCAGGGTAATGTAATTATCCATAATTCATCACTAATTTGATAGAGGTATTTAACATTATGCTTAGATACATAAAATATGGCAACCTGTCAGTGCGTTTAAATGGAAGCCTAATGGCTAGTCTATAAATAAGGAATACATTTTTTTCATATAGATAAGCTCTAAACAGGATAACTATGAAATCATTAGAAGAATGTGAAGACTACTTCAACTCAAATTTAAAGAGCCGTGTAATAAAAGCAGAGAAAGAGCGCAAACGATTTGTTGGTTATTGGCGCATCGAAATGACAAGAACCATTTTAATCAGCGCTGTTATTATTATTTTAGGAGTGACTTTGAGTTCAAATATTGAAGATGATGGATCAATTGGTTTTTTATTATTTAAATCTGCACCGGTGATTGGTTCGATAATATGGATATTGGTAAAAATGTTTACCTTGGGTTTTAAGTATTTAGAAAAGTTAGATGATTTTCGTCACTACTACCGCCAAAATATTAGCAAGCCATTGTTGGAATTTATGGTACCAGATCTAAATTACAAGCCCGAAGAAGGTATCGATAGTGATATTATTGAAAACAGTTTAATTGTGCCGGTTTATTTTACTCACGGTGAATTTTCTTCAAAATATTTACTCGAATCCCATAATTTATTGGAAGGGAATTTCGGAGACGTGTCAGCAAAAATGGCGATGCTTTCTTTGGAGCGGCGAGCAGATCGTGTGCAGTGCGATCCTTCTGGTGGTTTGTTTTTTCAAGCACAGATGGATACTAAATTTGAAGGTAGAGTAGTGATTCGTCGTGAATTTACCGAAAAATATTTAGGTAAAACCTTATCTAATTTTGTGGATGATATGCGCACGGCATTCGGTAAAAATGATGAGCGAATTTATTTTAACGACGATGAAGATAAAACTCATAGTGCGAAGTGGAGCAAGTTGGAGCATTATCATATTGATAATGAAGAGTTTGAAAATCATTATCGAGTTAAAACTAGCAGTGCCGACTTGGCTAAAAAAATACTAACCGATAAGCGCATTAATAATATGTTGGATATTGCAAAGGCGGGTGATTTGCTGGTGCAATTTTCATTTTATGAGAATATTTTTTCAGCGTATTTTTTCAAAGATAATGCGCATTTATTTGATGTGGCGCTTATCGATATTAATAAAAGGGTTGATAACCACGACAATATGCTTAAGTTACATAATGCGTTGCGGGTTGTACATTTGATGGCGCAAGAATTGGTAATGGATTAAATATTAAAACCACGTTCTTAAAGCATGGATATTTACTTTAACTTTTTCCTTTCCAAGGAATAAGATGATTTTCAGATTTTCGCATTAGCATATCAATGCCAAAACCAATAATGCCAATTAAAATAATCCCCATAATAACCACATCAGTTTGTTGAAATTTTGATGCGGCAATAATCATTTTTCCCGCGCCTTTTTCCGCGGCAACTAATTCGGCTGCCACTACGGTTCCCCAGCAAACACCCATAGCCACTCTGGCGCCGGTAAAAATATCTGGCAATGAGTTGGGAATAATAATATGAATTAATACTTGTGTTTTAGATGCGCCCAAAGAATAGGCCGCATGAATTTTTGAAATATTAATGCCCGATACACCGGCGCGGGCAGCGATGGTCATAATCCATAATGCCGCTAAAAATAATAAACTAATTTTTCCAGTTTCCCAAATACCAAACCAAATAATAATAAGAGGGATTAAAGCCAATGGCGGAATTGGTCGCATAAATTCAACAATGGGATCAAACCAGCCGCGCACCCAACTATTTAAACCCATGGCGTAACCTAGCGGAATACCCACCAAACAGCCCAGTAAAAAACCGGCAATCACACGTAGTAATGACCAGCCGATATTTTCAAATAGCGAAATATTTTGGTAGCCATTTTGTGCAATATCGATAAAGCGCGAGATTACGGCTTCTGGTGGTGGCAACCAAATGGCTTCCATTTGCCAGCCTTTAGCTGGTGTAAATGAAAGGCTACCTTTGGCGGTCATGGTGACACTGCCGTTATTAATTGGTACGGTTTGCTTTGGTTTTATGGCTTGATTATTAATGGCAATAACTTGGTAAGATTTATTTTTGCCACCTATATCATTTTTTTGCACGCGAATGAGTTTGCTTCGCCATGCTTGCATGTTAATAAAATCATGCTCAGCAAAACTAGTAGGGCGAGGTGCTGTATTTTTTAATGTTGAAAGTGTAGTGTCGGCATCTGGTTTTTTTACATGAATAAAAACCGTTGCATCGGCGAGCTGGTTTTGTGCATTACGGGCGGTGTAAGTAAATGAGGTGTCACCAGTAAATGGGCCAGGTACATGCAGTGGTGAATAGTTAGAGCCGGTAAATGCCGCCCAAATAAAAAACAATGTAAAAATAGAAAAAAACGAGGCAGCGCGATTAGGGGTAACTGCACTTTCATCACCAAAGGTAATGGTTTTTGCATCATTAAAACTATGTTTAGATTGTTGTTTTTTTATAAAAAAACGATAAGCCAAATAAATAGCGATAAAGATAAAAATGTAAACTAACAATATTATCATTTAAACTTTACGCTCCATAATTTCTTCCTCCATCTCCCAAATCATCGATAATATTTCTTCGCGTTTATCACGAAAGTTTGCGGTTTTCTTAACTTCTCGTAAATCACTTTTAAGTGCTTGTGATGCGAAATCTAATTGGTAGGATTTATGAATTCGGCCGGGCCGAGGTGCCATCACTATTAATCGTGCACCCAGTAGTAGCGCCTCTTCAACTGAGTGAGTAATGAGAATAATCGTTTTGCCGGTTTCTTTCCAAATTTTAAGAATTAACGATTGCATCTTTTCACGGGTGAGTGCATCTAATGCGCCGAGAGGTTCATCCATTAAAATTACATCTGGGTTATTCGCCAAGCAGCGCGCAAGGGCAACGCGCTGTTGCATGCCGCCGGATAATTCGTAAACCGCTTTATCGCCAAAGCCATGTAAGCCAACGGTTTCTAAAAGCGCATCAACCTGCTGATTAATTTGTGAGTTTGGAAAGCCTTGCATGGCGGGGCCAAAGGCAATGTTTTTGCGAACGTTCATCCATTCAAATAAAGCGCCTTGTTGAAATACCATGCCGCGATCTGCATTGGGGCCGTTGATGGTTTTATTATTTAAATGAATTTCACCAGAAGTGGCCGATAAAAAACCCGCGATAATATTTAGCAATGTGGTTTTGCCACAACCGGATGGGCCTAAGATAGAAAGTAGTTCACCCTTTTGTAAATTGATGGAAATATTTTTTAATGCCTCAACACAATCACCATTAGGTAAGTTGAAGGACATTGAAATATTGTTGATTTGTAAGTGAGGTGATGTCGAATTTTTCAAATTAATTTATCATTAGTTTTTATTTAATTGATGTATTTTGAAAATTGTGGGCAATACATTTTAATTTATTATTTTATAATTTAGCAGCCGCTTTAAGATAACTCGCATCAACCGCATCGTTATAATTTTTACGAGCCTTCGGAATAATACCCTGCGCCACAAAAAAATCTGCCACTTCTTTTAGAAATTTTTGGGTGCCACCGCCTAACCATTTTTTACTTAATTGCTGGTTTATATCAGGAAATGAAAATCCCTTTAATGTGTCTTGGGTTTCGTTGAGTTTCATACCTGCGGCACTTGCAATAACCGGTAACATGTTGGCGGAGTCTTTATTGGCAAAGTTGGCATTCATCTGTGCGCTAACTTTAAGAAATTTTTCCAGCAGCTCGGCATTTTCCTGCGCCCATGCGGTAGATACGGTGGTGGCATCAAACACTTGAATGCCCAGCGCTTCTTTTTCTGCACCGCTCATTAATACATTACCGTGTTCTTTCATGCGGCGTAATGCACCACCCCAACCGCACACCATATCAAGGTTGCCCGCGGCAAAAGCGGCTGCGCCATCGGCGGGGGCCATATCAACAATTTTCATGTTGGCGGTGTTTACCCCAAAATGCTGCATTTGTTTTAAAAAACCATAATGGGCGGCTGTGCCAATGGGTACGGCCACCTGCTTGCCTTCAAGTTCTTTAGCATTTTCACTGTCAATTTCTAAACTTGAGCGCACCACGCAGTTATCGTTTTCGGAGTAGGAAACCGCAATATCAACAATTTGAATATCTTGCCCAGCCGAACTGGCAACTACGAAAGGTGGAATGCCCTGCGAAAATGAAATGTTTATATCGCCGGAGGCCATGGCGGCCGACATAGCCGTGCCCGCATCAAAGGCTATCCATTTAACCTTTACCCCCAGCTCTTTATCGTAAATTTTTTTAACCTGTGCAAACTGGTTGGGGGTGGGCCATTCTTGAAAATAGGCAACGGTGAGTGGGTTTGCGTTGGCAATGCTTAGGCTGCTCAATATAGATATAACAAAACTGGCATTGAGGAGCAGGTGTTTAATGGGGTTCATATTTTTATTATTGGCTGATTTCGTTATGGGTAGTATAAACGATCAACAGCATTAAATGCTGCGGAAACTTAATTGCTGGCGTAATAATGTATAGTGGATTGCGCATTATGAACCAGTGATATGGATTTAAAAATCGTTGAGAAAAGAGCGTAATTTTCTGCGCTGATACGAATGTTGTCATCAACAAATAATAGATTCATATTTTCAAATCAAAACTGCCTGACGCAACTGAATATAAACTGAAGTGGGTAATTCAACCCGCTATCAATTTAGTTTTGTTTCATCAATCAGACTATTATGAGGCTATTTAATAATTATAGTCTATACATACCTATAAATGTAATCGTAATTTTGTCTGGAGATTCTTAATGGTTAACCCTTTATTCAAACGAACCGCTGTTCGTCTATTTGCATTCGTTGTTTTATTTATTTCCTTTTCAGCTCATGCTGCTCATTTTCGGGGTGGGTCTATTTCATGGCAGGCTGCTGAGCTGGATGCTGATGGTTTAAAAAATGATGTCACCATAACAGTTGTTGCCGCTTGGGCACTTGGCCGAGCAGTTCAACCCGGCCTCAGTTTGACGCCCAGTGTAACAGTGACACCGGTAACCAATAATCTTATTGTAATCGACGGCACATATGAGTTAAGAACCGATACTTATCAGGTTAAGGATCTTGATTTAAATACTTCATATTTAATCAGTTATGCCGGTGGCAACAGAATTTCTAATCTGGTAAATAATAACGATGGATCGTGGAATATTCAGGCATCTATTTTTCTGAAAGACGACAATCTGGCACCTAAAATAGATTTACCTATATTATTTGATGTGCCCAGGCTTCAGGCTGATGGCGTAACGGCTCTCACTGATTACACCTTTCAGGTGAATACAGCAGATCCCAATGCCGACTCGATTCGTTACCGTGTAGCTAATTCGACAGAAATGGGTGGCGGCTCTAATCCGATCGGTTTTGCTATTGATGCCAATACCGGCGTAGTCACCTGGGCCGGTTCCGGCGCTTTGGCTTCAGGCCTGTACAGTGCGGGTATTATTGTTGAAGACTTTGATTCAACCGGTGCAATTAAATCAAAAAGTGGTGCCGACTTTATTCTCGATTTACAAAGCCTAGGAGAAGTGCAGTTTGTAACCAGCGGTGCGATACCCGCATCAAGAACCATCGTCGTGAATAAAGGAGATACCTTTACGTTCGGCGTTAGTAGTGGAACGTCTAATATCAGTTCCGCCAGTCTGGGGAATTTAAGTGGTAGCTTAACGGAACCGACGGCTAATAATTATGAATTCACACCTGGCCCGGTGGGCTCAGGTTTAGCGTCGGGAACTTACCCCGTAACGATTGAAATTATTGATGATGATGGACTAACCACCAATGCTTATTTACCGCTGACATTTGTTGTGGCTGATCCCAGTGCACCAACAATTGCCAATATTGAAGGCGATAGTGTGACATATTCATCGACAACTGAAATATTAATTGATGCACTTAGCGATGCGGTATTAACCGATTCTGATAATACCGATTTAAACGGTGGCTCATTAAAGTTACAGGTGATATTTGAAGATAGCGAATGGGAGGTGCTGGGTGTTTCTTCAGTAGGGGATGGCGCGGGAGAAATTCGTGTAACCGGCTCAGAAGTTTTCTATGAAGGTAATAAAATTGGCGACATTAATAGCATTGAAAATGGTGCAGGTGTGGCGTTGCAAATTGAATTCAACAGTGCAAATGCCACATTGGCTGCAGTGCAGGCGTTAATTCGAAGTTTAAATTATACCGATACTTTTTTACTGCGCGATGTAAGCATACGCGGCCTGACATTAGCAGTGGCAGATGGCAATGCAAACAGCAATAGCTATCGATTGAATGTCAATGTGCTGGGATACCCGGGTGCACCAGTAACCGGTAGTCCGTTACAGGCCAGTAACCGTATTACATTACAGAATTTGGGAAGCGTTACACTGACAACCAGCCAGTTACGTTATGTCGATCCGGATGGAGGCTTACCTGCTTCTATTACATTATCTGCTTCCGCCATTACCAATGGACAGTTTGAATTAGTCTCCAATACGGGTGTTGCTATTACCAGTTTTACTCAGGGGCAAATTAATAACGGACTGGTACGGTTTGTTCATACAGTTTCAAATGCATTACCCACCTACAGCATATCTGCTAATGATGGAATTGATGCGGCGACGACACCTGCTGCCGCGAGCATTTTCTTTAGTGTGACTTCAACGGACACGGTTTCAATGCCTGAAAATCAGACATTGGTTTCTACGGTAGCATCCGCAGTGGTCGGCTCACCCACCGCATTTTCAATTGTGAGTGGTGATGATAGAACCTTGTTTACAATTAACACATCTAGCGGTGCTTTGAGTTTTATTAATTCACCTAATGCAGAGTTTCCAAATGATGCAGATGCGAATGGGATTTATATTGTTGATGTCAGAATAACTGACGGGCTGGTGAATGATATTCAAACGCTGAGCATTACAGTCACTGATGTTAATGACAATGTGGTAACCATAACCAGTGATGGTGGCGGAGCGACGGCCACGATTAATGTGGATGAAAATAATGGCAACGTGACAACCGTGGTTGCGCAGGATGATATTACATCTGTGATTACGTACAGCATCTCAGGCGGTGCTGATCAGGCAGCATTTAATATTAACAGCAGTAGCGGTGTTTTAACGCTGTTGAGTTTGCCGGATTTTGAAACGCCAACGGACAGTGATACAAATAATGAATACATTGTAGAGGTGACCGCTGATGTCAGTGGGGTGACCGATAGCCAGATAATTACGGTTGCAATACAGCCGCTGAATGATGAGTTACCAGTGTTTACCAGCGCTGGCACATTTACACCGAATGAAGGTGGAACCGCGGTTGCAACATTAACAGCCACCGATGCAGATTCCAGTAATCTGACTTATTCAATAACCGGCGGTACAGATCAGGCTGATTTTACGATAACATCCGCGGGTGTTTTAAGTTTTGTAACGGCTCCTGATTTTAATAATCCGCAGGACAGTGATACAAATAACAGTTACCTCGTTGATGTAACTGTTACCGATGGCACTAACGCATCTGTGCAAAATATTACCGTCACGGTGCTGGAAATTATTATTCCGGATTCGGATAATGATAATGTTCCGGACGTGTATGAAAGCCCGTTACTGGATTCAGATGGTGATGGCCTCCCTGATGCAACCGATGAAGATAGTGATGGCGATGGAATTGCTGATGGAATAGAAATTGGTTTGACCGGCAATGACACGGATAATGACGGCATCGATGATGCGTTCGATGTTGATCAAACCGGGGGTACGGATGCTAATGGTGACGGCTTCGACGATGCGCCTCAATTTACCGATGCGGACGCTGATGGCATTCCGGATTATCTCGATCGTGATGACGGAAATGCACCCAGCAGCGCATTAGGTGGCGACAGTGATAATGACGGTATTCCAGATCAGGTGGAGTGCCCTGCGCAACCCTGTGCAGATACCGATGGCGACAGTATTCCTGATTATGCGGATGCGGATAGCCTGCTTGTCAGCCCGGATCTGGAAGCAGTTGATACCGGCTTAAAAGGTGTCGGTTCATTTAATCCGTTGTTTTTACTGATGTTTGCTCTGTTGCGTTTTGTTGTGCAAATCCGGTGGGCGGTAAAAAAGTTTTTAGCAATTTTTCTGATGCTTGTGGTTATACCCGCAAGTGCCGCTGAAGATGAAATTTATAACTGGTATCTGGGAGCTGGTGTTGGCTTGTCAACAATGGACCCAGACACCCGTAATACAATTTTTAGCGTGAATGAGGACACCGATGCAGGATATAAAGTTTTTGCAGGTTATGTTTTTAATAAACGCTGGTCAGCTGAACTGAGTTATAACGACCTTGGAACCACAACAATGCAAACCTTTGGTGAAATTGATTACAGCGCTTTCGGCTTAGCTGCACGCTTTAATGTTTTTGCCGTACCAGTGGCGGGGGAAGACCTGACCTTTTTTATCAAAGCAGGAGTAGGGGTATTAGATACTGAAGCTAATATTCCAATTAATAATATTAATTCCTCGCAGATATTTTATGGCGGCGGAGCGGAATACCCAGTGAGTGAAACACTATTTATACGTGCTGAGCTGGAATCATTTGATGAAGATGCATCACTACTGTCTTTAAATATCGTTAAATATTTTGGTAAAAAATCAACTGCTAAAAAACAGGCACCAGCAGAACCAGAACCAGAACAACAGAAACCAGTTAAAGAGGAAGCCGTGTTTGAAGAAGCACCCAGTGAATCGGTTGTTGTAGCTGTAATACTGGATGCGGATCAGGATGGGGTTGTAGATGAGAAAGATGCCTGTCCGGATTCTAAGCAGGGCGATGCAGTGGATGAAAATGGCTGCTCATTATTTAGTGGTCAGATGGAATCGATTCAGTTTGAGCTGGGCTCTGATCAGTTAACGCAAGGATCAATGCAAAGCCTGGATAAATTGGCGCAAACGTTATCGGTCTATCCGTTATTGATTATTGAAGTGCAAGCCTATACCGATAGTCACGGTAAAGAAGCCAGTAATTTAGAATTATCGAATCGTAGGGCGCAAAGCGTTGTTGATTACCTGGTAACGAAAGACATTTCTCAAAGACGATTGCAGGCAAAGGGTTATGGAGAGGCATCACCGATTGCCGATAATAAAACAGCCGAAGGTCGATCAAAAAATCGGCGGGTTGAATTTAAAAAAGTCAGTGAGTAAATATTGTGGTTTGATGGCGGCCTGACAGAAACAAAAAATTCTCGTCAGGCTTTGAAAAACAGGAAAAGCAGGCTCAGAGAATAATGGCACTTACTTAAGCCTGCCATTATGAGCGTATTTCATTACCCCTGCCTTTAATTTATCTCTGGGTGTCATTAATAGTGAAAACGGTTTTGGTCTGCGTTTTACTGCTCTAGGCTC